>Ga0207770_100006_pt1 | contig 278104 bp, 311 predicted proteins | sample A23E2SouthBayCA_FD_187729 | JGI IMG/M metagenome (GOLD analysis project Ga0207770, IMG submission 187729) | Aerobic enrichment media microbial communities from Eden Landing Ponds, California, USA - A23 E2 (SPAdes) | ecosystem: Environmental > Aquatic > Marine > Unclassified | place: Emeryville...
GGCATGGACGAACCCGTCCACGTCCTCCAGCGCGGCGACGAAGTCAAAGACATCGTCAACCTCGCCGGCGTCGCCGTCGTCGACGCACAGGAACGCGACAACTGAGGCGTCGTCCGGACGGTCGTTCCGCGACGAGACCGTGTCCACCCCCGTCGCGGTCGGTACGGCCGTCGCCGGACGCAGGTAGGAACGTGCAGTTCGAACTCGTCCTGTCGGCTGTACGTCGGCCACTCGAAACGGCTACTGCCACCGGTCTCAGTCGCTTGCACGCCGCTCCGCACGCGACGGTGGCGGGATTTCAGTCGACGCGTCCTCCGGCGTCGATCGACTGCGACCGTACTCCCGTTTCGGGAGCACGCATCGACGTTCGCGGCCGTTGACGTGGGCGTACCGTTCGGGCGCGTTCGCGAGCGGATGTGCGGGATTGACTCGGCTGTCGATTCGCGCCGCTCGAAGTTCGTCGAAGTCACCGATCCGGGCGCGGATGCCCCGCCAGTGGTACTCGCTCCGCCGCGGTACGTCGACCGGTCCCGCCGGCTCCCAGTCCGGATCGTCCGCGGCGAGTACCGCGTGGTTGACGTTCGCCGCGAGGTCGTCGTGGTCGACGAGGACGCCGACACGCGAGCCCGGCGGTGCCCGCGCGGCGAGGACGTCGAGTCCGAGGTGCAGCGCCCGATACTCGGCGACGTTGTTGTCCGGCGGCGCGTCGGTGAGGGCGACGCGAGCCACCCGCGTCCCGTTGCGCGCCTCGATGACCGCCCCGAGCCCGCCACCCTCGGCTCGGTAGGAGCCGTCGGTGGCGACGTAGAAGTGTCGGTGGTGGGTGCGCGGCGGATGCGCGATGTGGGGCGTGGGCGAGTCGTCGAACAGGTCCCGAAGCGTCGACCGGCCGTGAACGGCCATACTTCGGCTTCGCGGTCGGGTCACTTAAACGTACGGCGAGCCCGACCCGCAAGAGCTACGCCCCGGAGGGTCGTCCGTTCACCCATGTCCCTGACTGCTCGCGACCTGATGGAGACGGACGTGCAGACGGTCGCCCCCGACGACGAGGTGAGCGAGGTGCTCGGCCGACTGGCGCGTGCCGATTTCAACGGCTTCCCAGTCGTCGACGAGGGGAGGGTCGTCGGCATCGTCACCCAACACGACTTGGTCCACCTCTTCCAGACCGAGGATCGAGTGCTGTGGCTCCCCATCGGTCTCCCGCCGTTCACGCAGACGCTCACCTACGCTATCGACGTGTCGTGGGACGACCTCGACCTCGGGCTCGACCTCGCGAAACACGCCGGGCGGCCGATTCGGGAGGTGATGACGACTGACGTGGTGACGGTCACGCCCGCGACAGACCTCGATACGATTCTGGATCTCCTGGCCGACGACGAGCGCGACATCAATCGGCTTCCGGTCGTCGACCGCGGGGACCGATCGGGGGGCGACGGCGACGACCAACGGCCCGACGGCTACGGCGAACTCGTCGGCATCGTCGCCCGACAGGACGTGTTGCGAGCGATCCGCGACGAACGCCGCGAACCGAAACGTTGAGAGACGCGTCGGACCGACCGTCCGGCGTGTCCCGCTATCGCAACGTCGTCCTCTTTCTCGCGCTCGCGGCCATCTGGGGTTCGGCGTTCATGGCCATCAAGGCCGGACTGAACTACTTTCCGCCGGTTCTCTTCGCTGCCATCCGGTACGACGTGGCCGCCGTCCTGATGCTCGCCTACGCCGCGTGGATCGTCGACGATCCGATCCCGCGCGGGCGAGGCGAGTGGGCACTCGTCGCCGTCGGTTCGACGCTTCTGATCGCCGGATACCACGTCCTCCTCTTTCTCGGTGAATCCGACCCGGCGGTCACCAGCGCCGCCGCCGCCGTCGTCGTCAGCCTCAGCCCCGTGTTGACGACGGGGTTCGCCCGTGTCTTCCTCCCCGACGAGCGCCTGACCGCCGTCGGGGGCGTCGGCCTCTGCTGTGGGCTGCTGGGGGTGGTCGTTCTCGCACGGCCCGAACCCGGTGCCGTCCTCGCGGGCGGCGTACTCGCGAAACTGCTCGTCTTCGGCGCCGCGACGGCGTTCGCCCTCGGTTCCGTACTGACCCGCTGGATCGACGCCACGCTCCCCATCGAGACGATGGAGGCGTGGTCGATGCTCGGCGGCGCGCTCCTGATGCACGCGATTTCGGTCGCACTCGGCGAGTCCGTCGCCGACGTGACCCCCTCCCTCGAAGGCCTGTTCGCGCTCGCCTACCTCGCGTTCGCGGCCAGTGCGCTCGGGTTTCTGATCTACTTCGATCTGCTCGACCGTCTCGGTGCAATCGAGATCAATCTCGTCTCCTACGTCGCGCCCGTGTTCGCGGCGCTCGCTGGCTGGTTGTTCCTCGGGGAAGGACTGTCGGTCGCCACCGCCGCCGGTTTCGCGCTGATCTTCCTCGGCTTCCTGCTGGTCAAGCGGCGGGCGATCCGGGCCGAACTGCCGCGGTTCTGTCGGACGCTTCGGATCGGCGAGGACTAGAGCGACACGTCGCGGGTCGTGAAAGACCCCTCGTCGGAGTCGGGGTCGTACCCCTCGATCGCTGCGAGCACGATGTCGAGGACGGTCCCGGAGTCCCACCGCCCCGTGTTCAGACAGAGGTCGTAGAACGACTGGTCCTCGACGTCGATCCCGTAGTAACTCTCGTAGCGCCCGGCCTCGCTCACCTCGCGGACGCGGAGCAGCGCGCCGATCTCGCTCTCGTCGTCTAGATGACTGAGTTCTACGTCCCCGGTCGTTCGCTCGTCGGGGCGTTCGATTTCGTAGTTCACCTCGTAGTCGCTGAGCCGTTCGATGCGGACCTCCTCCGGGGCGTCGAGCCAGATGCGCAGGTCCGCTCGGTTGCCGGCGAGCCACCCCGCGAGCCGGGATTCGAGGACGAACGCCTTGTTCGCGGCACCCCACTGCTCGGCGATCCGGCGGAGTCGCTTGTCGAGCGCCCGGTCGATCGTGTCGTCCTCCTCCGCCTTCGCGATGAGCTGTTGCAGCGACAGGTCGCGCTCCTCGGCGAGGTCACGGAAGATGTCGCCCCCGATGACGTACCCACAGTCCAGCGCGTCCGCGAGTCCTTCGGTGAGCGTCGTCGCCCCACATCCCGGTGGCCCGGAGACGGTGATGAACAGGTTGCTGTCGACTTGCCGTTCCGTGGTGGCGCTCGAATTCGACATGAACGTTCGTCATCACCTACGCGTCACCGATGTTAAGAGAACACCGGTTCACGACCGGTGCTCGCCCGACTCGATCCTCGTCATACATTCTAATATCTGGGACTGAATAAAAAAGTGAGGGGACCGAATAAAAGGTTAAAAATGATTAGAAGAGCTAACGTCTCGATAAGATCGCTCGCGCGATGCGGGTGAAATGCCCCGAAACGACGGGAACGCTCGACGGGGTATATGGTCCGGGCGTTGCATGTGGCACTCACGGTGTCCCCGATGTCGAACTCGTCTCCCACCCCTCCGATCGATCGATTGCCCCGCCCACAGGAACTCGTCGACTCCCGACTCGCCCGTCTGGGGTTCGCCGTCGTCGTCGCACCCCTCCGATTTCTGGCCTTCTGGGTCGCCGTGGCCCTGCCGTTCCTCTATCTCCCCTTGCTCGTCGGTGGCCTCGACGGCCAGCAGACCACGGTGTTTGTCGGCCTCTTGCTGATAAACGCCGTCGCCCTCGTCCTCGGTCACGAGTACGGGCAGTGACCTCCTCCGACGGACGAAAGCTAACAAATTATGTGACTGGGATGCAAGCGGTGTCGTATGCTCGGTCTCACGCAGCGTGGCCTGATCGGTATCGTCCTGATGATCGTGGGAACGGCGATATTTTTCCCGACCGTCTTCCCCGGGACGACCCGGACGATCGATCTGCTCGCCGTCGTCGCGGCGGCGCTTCTGACCATCGGTACCTACCTGGTCGGGACGGACATGGAGGGGCGCCCGGCCTGACGCCGACACTGCGACGCGGCCGTCGTTACTCCGGTTCTCGACGCCCCCAGACCATCTTCTCCACGAGACGAATCCGTGTGTCTTCGTCCAGCCGAACTTGACACGAGAGCCGTGGATACCCCCACCGATCGGCGAGGGTGTCGTGCCAGTGTTCGGGAGGCGGTCCCTCCTCTAGCCGGACGCCACACGTCCCGCACAGACCCCGTCCACCACAGTTCAGTCGCTCGGTGATCCGTGTGTACGGCGACAGGCCGGCGGACACGAGAACTTCCCGTAGCGTCGCCCCGGCCGGCGCGGTCAACAGGGTTTCGCGGGTCTCCGCGGTCGATCCGTCGCCGTCGCCGTCGACGACGCGGACGTACACCACTGCACAGCGTTCGCCGTCGGTCATCCGTCCCCTGACAGCGTCTCGGGATCGACCGTCGGTTCCGGGTAGTCCAACTGCCGCCGGTCCTCGTCGGGCAGCGTCCAGGGTTCGTGAGCGTACTCGGGCGCCAGGCCGTCGAGTTCGGGAACCCACCGCCGTACGTACGCCGCCTCCGGATCGTACCGGTGGGCCTGCCGGATCACGTCGAACGACCGGTTTCGCGAGTCGTTTCCCACACCCGCGACGTACGCCCAGTTGCCGTAGTTCGACGCGGGATCGTAGTCGATCAGACGCGTCTCGAAGTACGCCGCGCCCCGCCGCCAGTCGACGCGACAGTCGTTCGCGAGAAACGAGGCGGCGTTCTGTCTCGCCCGGTTCGACAGGTAGCCCGTCGCGTTCAACTCGCGCATGGCGGCGTCGACGAAGGGGACACCCGTCTCTCCGCCCTTCCAGCGGTCGAGGGCTCTCCCGTCGTCGCGCCACGCAATCTCCCGCCGGCGGATTCCCCCCGGTGTGAAAAACGTCGATCCGTGCTTTGCGAACTGGAACTGGAAGAAGTCACGCCAGACGAGTTCGAACCGAAGCCAGTACGTCGAGTCGTTGGCGACGCGTCGGTCCTCGTACTCGTCGATTGCGGCGTCGACTCGACGCGGCGAGAGACACCCCTCATTCAGCCATGGCGATAGCTTCGAGGAGTAGTTCCGACCGTGCAGTCCGTTCCGGGTCTGCTTGTACTCGCGTAGCGAATCGGTTTCCCAGAGATATTCGTCGAGGCGGTCGAGCGCGGCCGTTTCCCCGCCCTCGAAGGCAAGTGCCGCACGGTCGTCGACCGAGGCGACCGCGACGCCGAGGTCGGCGGGCGTGGGAATCCCGCCCGGATCGACCGCAGTCGGGTAGTCGGGAATCGACGGAACGGGTTCCGGCGTCCGTACCGACGCCGACGCTTCGACTGCCTCTCGAAAGGGTGTGTACGTGTCGTCGACGGTCGAGACGTCGGACGGGAGGTCCGACGGCTGATACAGCGTGTGTCCCCAGTGACGGCAAAGCGGGACGTCGAGTGCCGCCTCGACGCGCTCTTCGGTCGCCCGTTCCTCGGGCGTCGGACGGGTGTGGACGTGGACGGCGTCGGCGTCGATGCGGGCAGCGAGGCGCGGGACGACCGACGCGGGATCGCCCGTTCGAACGGCGAGGTCGCTGCGACGGTCCCGGAGCCGCGAGCGCACGTCGGCGACGGACTCCAGCCTGAACCGTGTCCGCCGGCCGCCCGTCTTCTCGTGGGTGAACGACGCGGTGCCGCCAAAGTCGACGGTGCCGTATCGGGCCGGGTCGACGACGTACACCGGGAGCAGGCTGTCAGCGTCGGTGGCGGCGACCAGCCCCGGGCTGTCGTGGAGGCGCAGATCACGGCGGAGCCACAGCAGCGTCGTATCGGAGGCCATCGCGGGCCGTAGTAACCGGAGTCACATGAAAGCGCGGCGTCGTCCCCTCACCGATCCGTCCAGAACCGTCCCCCGAGCGTGAACGCCCCGAGGAAAACGACGAGCAACTGAAAGCCCGAGCGGACGACCGGGAAGATCCGCTCGACGCGCTCCGGTTCGTCGCCCGGCGACGGGTCGACGCCCGTCCAGTAGTGTGTGTTCGCCGTCGTCCGCTCCGGCTCCGCGGAGAGGTCGACGAACGTCTGGACGACACCCCGCTGGTTCGACAGTAGGAGTTCGCCGTCGACGGTGAGAAAGCGGTCGTAGAGCGGGTAGAAGGCGTTGACGCCGTTGGTCATCAGATCGGGGAGGATGCCGCCGATCAGCAGCGCCGCGACCGCGACCCACGCCACCCGGACGCCGCGTGCCCCCCAGCGGCGGCGGAGTCGCGAGACCGGCCGGTGTCGCGTGTCGTAGGCCAGCACCGCCCCGGTGACGGCGGGAAGCACCAGCGTGTGCAACAGCGCACGGTGGGCCCCCTGCATCACGAGGCCGACGAAGGTGTCGACGTCCGGAACCGCCGTGGCCGCGAGGACGACGGCGACGGAGCGGCGGTCGAACTCGTCTCCCAGTAGTGCCGTGGCGACGACGGCGCCGATGGCGAGATGGACGACCGTCGAGGGCATAGCGGACCGTCGGCCGACAGCGGCTTGAATGTCCCGCCTACTCCCACGCGACCGTCACGGAGCCGAGCGACGTGAACCGCGCCTCGACGGTGTCGCCCGGTTCGAACGCGACGAGTTCGGTGAGCGACCCGGTCGAGACGATATCGCCCGCGGCCAGCCGTTCGCCCCGTTCGGCCAGCGCCGTCGCCAGCCACGCGACGACGCGGGCCGGCGAGCCGAGGACGTCCGCGCCGATGCCCGTCGCCACGCGCTCCCCGTTTCGCCTGACTTCGACGCCTTCGAGCGCCGGATCGAGGTCGGTGGGGTCGGCGATCCGGTCGCCGTGGATCACCCGGGCGGCGAGAGCGTCGTCGGCGACGGCGCTTCCGGCGGTCACCTCCCACCCATCGATCCGGGAGTCGACCACCTCGATCACGGGGACGACGGCGTCGACGGCCGCCAGCGCGTCGACGGGCGTCACCGGCGGATCGAGCGTCTCGCCCATCCTGACTGCCAGTTCCGGTTCGAGCTTCGGGTCGATCAGGTCGCTGGCGTCGATCCGGCCCTGCGCACGAACCGTCTCGGCGAGGACGCGCCCGTACCCGGGTTCGTCGACGCCGAGATCCTCCCGAATCGCCGCGGACGTGAATCCCACCTTGTAGCCGACGGGCGGTCCCTCGTTTGCCTTCCGCCGCTCGGTCGCGGCTCGCTGGACCGCGTAGCCATCGGGGACCGAGAGATCGGGCAACGCCGCCGGATCGATCGGCCGTCCGCGTCGGTAGGCGTCGTACAGTCGCTCCCCGAGTTCGTCGACCGTCGCGTCGTCGATGGTTCGTGTACGGGTCATCGGCTCCGTCTGGGGGCCCCGTTCCCTAAAGTGGATTCCCCGAGTCGGTAGCCTTTTGCGCTCACCGCACGCCCATCCGGTATGGTGTGGTCCCAGGGCCGGTGGGGTAGCGAATGAGCGGCGACCCCCGCGACGACCTCGCTCGACGCATCGCCGGCGAGATCACGCTCAGTTCCAACCCGGGTGCGACGCTCCGGAAGTGGCGGACGGACTTCGACGTCTCCCAGACCGAACTGGCCGAACGGCTCGGCGTCTCCTCCTCGGTCATCTCGGACTACGAGAGCGGCCGCCGCGAGAGCCCCGGCATCGGTGTCGTCAGCCGCATCGTCAACGCGCTGCTCGACATCGACGAGTCCCGCGGCGGTGGTCGAATCCGACAGTACGCCCGCGTCATCTCCGCGGGATTCGAAAGCGACATCGTCCAGGACCTCCGGGAGTATCCGACGTCGATCCCCCTCGAACGCTTCTACGAGGCGATGGACGCGACCGAGGTGGTCGCCGGCGACCGCGACCACGTCAGCGGCCACACGGTCATCAACAGCATCGAGGCGATCAAGCGCCTGCCGAGCGAGGAGTTCTACCGCCTCTACGGACAGAGCACGAACCGAGCGCTCGTGTTCACCGACGTGACCCGTGGGGAGTCGCCGCTGGTCGCGCTCAGAGTGGTGAATCCGACGCCGAACGCCGTGGTGTTGCACGGTCTGGAGGCCGACGACCTCTGGGAGCACGCGACGGCGCTCGCGCGAATGGACGGCTTCGCTCTCGCCATCTCCACCTGTGATCTGGACGCCGCGCTCGCGAAACTCCGCGACCTGCCCTAGTCGACGTACTCGTATTTGCGCTCGTTCATCCGGCCCCAGCCGGTGAAGACGAACTCACCGCTCGGCACCGTGAACTCCTCGAGTTCCCGCTCTTTCTCGTGGTTGTGGGCGTCGTGGACGCGACCGTACTCCTCGAAGCTGAGGTCGTAGCGCCGGGAGAGCTGCTCGTCGATGTCGAACGCCTCGACCTCCTCGCGCCAGCCGTCGACGACACGCTCGGAGTGGATCTCGGCTTGGGCACCGGAGCCGTAGGAGCCGACGAGGAGTCGCTCGCCGGAGAGCGCCCGCCCCGTCTCGGCGGCGGTCTTGAGCGCGCTCGCCCGCGCGACGTGGACCGATCCCGTATACCAGTTGCCGACCCGCCGGGCGAGCGTGAGCGTCGGGTCGATGGTGCGTCCGTACCAGTCGTCGTAGATATCCGTCCCCTTCAGCGCGTCCATGTACTCCCGGATCGCGTCCTCGTAGGCGTCCCAGTCGGCGTACTCGTCCTCGCGGGGCTGGCGGCCGATCGACTCGGCCAAGTCGTCCTCGATGCCGGTGCCGCGGGTCATGTGCCGAAAGCCCAGCAGGGCCGCCTTCCGGACCATGCCCGGGAACGGCGTGTGGAAGGGGATGTACGCGAAGTCGTCGGGGTGAGTGCGCCCGGCGACCGACTCGAAGTCCTCCACCGCCTCGCGCATCCGCGCGAGATACACCTGCACGGAGCGCTTGCCGTCGACGCTCGGGAACTGTTGGTTGGGTTTGAGGAAATCCGTCTCGTCGGCGCTGCCGTAGCCCTGTTCGGTCGAGAGTTCGACGACGCTCGGCTCCTCGGTGACGAGCATGGCGACGGCACCCGCGCCCTGTGTCGCCTCGCCGGGGTCGCCGCGGGCGTACAGCGCGGTGTCGGTGGCGATCACCAGGGCCGCCCGCCCGCGATTCCGGCCCGCCTTGATCCAGTTGTACGCGTCGTCGATGCTCTGGGTGCCGGCGACGCAGGCGAACTTCCGCTCGCCCTTGTTGGCGTGGTGGAAGTCGCCGTCGTACACCTCCTCCAGACAGCCGGCGATGTACGTCGACACCGGCTTGGAGTTGTCGAAGGCGCTCTCGGTCGCTACGTCGATGCGGCCGATGTCGTCGGGAACCAGCCCCTTGCGGTCCATCAGCCGCTTGGCCGCGTTGGCCCCCATCGTGACGATGTCCTCGTACGTGTCGGGAAACGACGAAGCCTCCAGGCCGAGCCCCTTCGTGTACTTCTCCGGGGCCTCGTCCTTGGCCGGCGCGAACGTCTCGGCCAGGTCGAGTTTGAGCTTCCCCGTCCAGATTTCGATTGCGTCGATGCCGACGGCGGTCATACCCTCGGGTTGCGGGAGCCACCATATGGGTTTGTCGATGCTGGATACGTCGGACGTCGAAGACGAGGCCGATCGAACGCAGCGAGGGTGGCTTCGAAGCGGGGCGGTGAACGGAGTGTGCCGCGGAGCGGGCGGTGAGCAGGGAGACGAGCGACCGCGGCCTCGCTCACAGCCCGCCCTGTCCACCGCGAAACGCCACCGAGAGGTCGGCGTCGGACGGGAGTAGCGTCCCAGCGGCGTGCTTGCGACAGACCACGCCGGTGAGACCACAGCCGACCGCCAGGCCGCCGGCGACCATCGCGGTCACGACGCGGGTCGCGGTCGGGCCGGCCCAGAGGAGCCACGCGACGAGACCGACACTCCAGAGGGTAGCGAGAGCGGCGAGAGTGAGACAGAGCGTGCCGAGGAGGGCGATGGCGGTTCGACGCATCGTTCCCACTCCGACGGCGAGCCACCTACGTGTTGTGGCTCGCGCGTCGGGGGCTCACCCCTACTCATCTTCGCCCCGGGGGCCCCCTCCTTTCGGTGGTCCCTTTCCTGGTGATCCTTCGTTCTCACAGCCGCCGGACTGGCCGCTGTCGCCGTCGGCGACGTCGTCTCGCGTCCGTGAATCGACCACGGCGCCGTCCGTATCGGTGATCAAGACCACGGCCTTGTACTGCGTGCCAGTGCCGTACTGCACGCCGACGTCACGCTCGCCGGACGGCTGTGACACCGTCTCGACTGCCGTCCCGGCGTTGAATTCGCTCCGGGCGACGGTTCCGAGAATCACCTCGTCGACGTCTCCGGGCGCGTCGACGTCGTAGTCGAAGCGGTAGCAGACCTTGCTCTCGTCCGGGACGCTCAGATCCCCGATCGACGTTTCCGTGGCAAGCGACGGGCTCTCGGCGGTGCGCAGGTCGTCGTTTTCGGGATTGTACGTGTCCGCACGATCGGTGATGGTCCGCGTTCGCCCGACGGTCGTCGCTCCACCACCGGTCTCGTAGTACGTCCGGACGGTGATCGTGTACGGCTCGTTTTGCCCGTATCCGCCCCGGAACGAGACGCGTCCACGCGCCGTCTCGTCGGTTCGCGTCCCGGATTCGGCGTTCCATCCCGAGTCGAACTCCACCTCGACGCGGTCGAAGGAGTCGTTCGTGGTCGACACGTCGTAGGAGACCACGTATCGGGGGTTGTTGGTGTCCCGATTGGTCAGATCGTCGACGCGCACGCGGAGGGGCGGCTCTTCGCCACCCGTTTCGTCACCGCGTCCCCCCGGAACGAACGGCCCCTCGCTGTCCCTCGCTTCGATCTTTCCACCCCGCTTCGCGTCGACGGTCTCCGGGACTCGTGGGTTCGTTTCCGTCCGGACCAGTACCGTGTTCGACGGCGTGTGAACCAGCCTGACGACCACCACGCTGTCGGGGGTATCGCTTCGTGAGACGCGCCAGGATTCGCCGGGATCGAAGACGTCGTCACCGCCGTCGAGGCTCCCGTCGCCCCAGGCCAACCCGGCATCGCTCCCGTTTACCCGCACGATCAGTCGGAGGTCCGCACTCGGTATCGACGCGCCGCCTCGGTGGGTCACGACCAGCGCGTCCGTCCGCACGTCGACCGCCACGTCCGTGCGTGGCCCGTCGGTCGTGGACGCGAACTCCTCTACCGCGTAGAGCCCCACGATGCCGACACTGATGACCACCACCCCCACGAGGAGAACCGCGGCGACGGACTCCGACTGGGCACGGTCCGGCATGTGTGCGTTCTCGGCCGCGGCGTCGTATGGCTCTGACGGAGCCGCTACCAAAGTTGGTAACCCGACGCACTAGACGAGGACGGCCTCGTCGAAGACGTTGCCGGCGCCCGCGGTCGAGAAGCCGATAGCGGTGCCGTCGTCCTGTGCCGCCGGACGGCTGATCGACACCGAGACGACCTCCGCCCCGGGCTCACCACTCCCCGTTCGTTCGTACGCCGTCGCGGTGATCTCTTTGCCTCCATCGCCCGAGCCCCACTCGATCTGGACGATGTACGTCTCGCCGATATCGAGCGTCGACGAGCCGTTGCTGTCGCTTTTCGGTCCGTCGCGTTCGTCCAGCCGGAACGTCCCCCCGGCGTTCATCGTCAGCTCGTAGCCGCCGTCGCCGTCGTCGTCCATTCCGAACTGGAAGCTCCCCGAGTTGCCCTGCTGGTTCTCGTACTCGAACTGGATCGTGTCGCCGCGGTCGGGGTAGTTGTCGAGTCCGCCGGTCGAGGGGGAGTAGATCCGCCCCTCGCCGTCGGAGCGAAGCTGCTGGTTTCCGACGTCGAACGCGCCCGTTCCAGTGCTCCCCGACGGCTCGTACTCCTCCAGGTCACGGTCGTCGAACGTGTCGATGATCGCGTTCGGCCCCCCACCACCTGCACCGCCGCCTCTCGACACCACCGTCACGTTGAGCTGTGCCGACTCGGGTTCGTCGCCGTCGAATTCGGCGCGATCTGCCGGCGTGTCGTACGTGACGTTGATCGTGTCGGTGATCGAGGTTCCGCCGACTGAGCCGGGTGCGGCGTACTCGTAGACCACCCGTCCCTCGGCGTCCGAGGTCCCGCTGGTCGGTCGCACCGACCCCTCGCCGTCGACGGCAGCCTCGACGGTCACGCCGGAGACGGGATTGTTGTACGCGTCCCGCACCTCGACGGCGATCCGACGCGTCCCGCCCGCGGTGACGCTGTCGGCGCCGTCGACGACCGTCAGATACCGCTCGGTCGTGTCGTCGACGCCCGTGCCGACGCCGACTTTCGCCATCCGGAGGCGGTAGGTTCCCGACACGAGCTCGACGGTCAGCGTTCCGTCCGCGACGGTCACGCCGCTCTCGTTGCCAGCGATCCGGCCGCCGTTGCGCTCGTACTGTGGTTCGAGTAGTTCCCGCCAGGCGGATTGGCTGAGGTCGGTGTCGACGGTCAGCTTCAGGCCGGTGCTGTTGTTGACCGCGACGACCCGGTCGCTCGCGCTGACGGCCGTGGGGTCGACCGACGCCGCCCGCGTCCCACTCCGGCCGTACGAGCCGGCGAGGGTGACGACGTAGATTCGATTGCCGTCGAGCAGCGACTGCTCGCTCCTCGCCCGGGTCCGCGTCTCGAACTCGTTGTACAGCACCGTGTCGTCGTAGATCGTCCGCGGTGCGGCCCGGTAGAGGCTGTAATCCGGCGTGTAGCGCAACTGCTGGCTCGCGTACGACCGATCAGTCCCGTTCCAGTAGTCGGCCGTCTCGTCGTCGATCGCCGTGGCGTTGACGAGGGTCACCTCTCCACCGGGTTCGGTCGCGAGCCGCCCGCTCGACGGTGGCGGGTTCACCGCGACGATCCGAGTCGGATAGCGGGTGCCAAGCGGCACCGACGTCGGATTCGTCCGCTCGGCAGCCGCCGTCCGCAGGATGCCGTTTCGAACGTCCTGTAGGCTCTCCTGGACCTGCTGGTTGTGGTCGAACTCGACGCGTTCGTTCTGATCGGGGACGACCGTCGACTGATAGAGCGCGAGCCCGATGACGAGAAAGCCGAGCAACAGGATGGCACCCACCTGGAGGGCGACTGCTCGCCGGTCGTCCCGGAGGCGCATTATCGCCCCTTACCCACCCGATATAAAAAGCGTGCCGGCCCGATTATCAATTCTCGTCCTCTTCGACCACTTCGGGGTCGCTCATTGCGCTCTGTAAACTGTCTAGGCCGTTGACCCACTCCGAGACCAGGCCGTACTCCAGGTCCTCGACCAGCGCGATGTCGAGTTCGTCGCCGTCGATGATGCGCGTGCCGGCCTGGACGAGATAGCCCAGCGCGGCGTCTAAGTCCTCGTTGGCCTCGGCGTCGGCGGCGGCGTGAACGTACTCCTCGATGGTCCCGTCCTCGGCGGCGCCGGCGGCGATGTACTCCTCGGCGGCGTAGAAGACACAGACGAGGCTGGTCTGGACGCCGTCGACCAGCATCCGCTTTTCCTCGTCCTCCAAGTCGACGTCGTCGAGAACGATGTCGCGGACGCCGGCCAGCTCCTCGACCGCGGTCTCCTCGTCGAGACGGCCGTCCTCGTGGGCGCTGATGATCTTCGCGACGGCGATCGCGGCGTCGTCCTGCAGGTTGAGCAGGAGGCGGGCGGAGTCCTCGTTCTCGGGATCGAGATCCTCCTCGGCGACCCTCCCGATCCAGTTCTGCCAGCGGTCTTCCGTGTAGAACGTGTCCTCCACGTCGGTCATACCCCTATCGAACGTTCGTGGACTCAAAGACCTTTCCTATGTGTCCGTCCGTGCCGTCAGCGTCGTCTCCGTGTCGATCCCGTACACCACTGCGGGCGTCACGACGTGCGCTCGCCGGACGGCGTCGTCGTGTCCCTCCTCCAGCAGCCACCGGACGCGGCGGGGGACGGTCTTCGGTCCCATCACCGCCCCCGGTCGGTCGGGATTGTCGACGAAGTCCGTCTCCATCAGGAACGGGGCGTCGGCGTCGGCGGCCTCGCGGAGCCACTCCTTCCGGCACATCACGCTCGGCGTCGGCCCGTCGAGCCGCGGTCCGGCGTAGTGTTTGACGACCTTCCGCGCCGGCAGACCGCGCTCCTCGGCCCAGTCGGCGATGTCGGTGAGGTCCTCGCTCGCCTCGGTGTGCAACTGGACTGCGCAGTCGACGTCGGCGCCGAGCGCCAGGGCGTGTTTGAGCACCGCGTTCGAGGCGTTCCACACCGGATCGGACACGTCGTAGTGGGGGCGGCCGGATTTGAGTGCGAGCGCGCGCCCGTCGCGGACGTACTCCGCGGCGACGTCGAGTCCCGCTTGCATGAGTTCACGAGCCTCGTCGGGCGCGATCCCGCGTTCGTCGACGAGCCGCGAGATCAGGCCGGGATGGACGCCGAGGACGGGCCACGCCCGTCCGGGAAGGAGGTCGTCCGCATCCTCGACGACCGCCAGAGTCCGGTCGAAGACGGTCCGGAAGTCGTCGCTGGTCTCGGGGTCGACGCCCAGGTGCCACGAGGGCTTGTTCACCACCAGCAGGTGCGTCCCGCCGAGACGGCGGAAGTCGCGCACGGCGTCCAGCCCTCGGCCCGCGTCCGGGTCGAGGTGGAGGTGATCGTCGAGCACCGGCCGATCGAGGTCGGGATCGGTCACGGGCAACGTCGGGGCGCGCGCCGCGAAAAAGTTACGCGTCGTCCTCGTTGCCGCCGAGCGTGACGCTCTCACCCGCGGCGTTGCGGAGGGCGTCCGAGCGGCCGTGTCTCCCCGGCGCGATGGCGAGCGTCCGGCGGTCGCAGGCGTTGGCCGCCTCGATGGCGGGCTTGAAGTCCGCGTCGCGCGAGGCGACGGCGATCACGTCCGCTCGCCCCTCGACGGCGAAGCGCGTGAGATCCACCGCGAGTTTCACGTCGACGTCGCCGCTGGTGACGACCACCTCGAACCCCCGCGCTTCGGCGGCCCGGATGAGTTCCGGGGTGGCGTGCTCGTCGACGTAGAGGCGAGTCGTCGCCGGACGGCCCGCCGCCGCCGCGGCCTCGCGCACGTCGTCTAAGTCGACGTCGAACTCGCCCCGGAGCACGTTTGGGCCGTCGACGAACAGCGCCACCCGCGGCGCGTCGTCGTCGCCACGCCCGAACAGATCCATGGCTGCGTTACCCAGTTTGTGGGGATATACGTCCCGGTTCCCGACGACGGAGCGACCATCCTCGCGGCCGGGGATGGCCACTCCGCTTCGACGACGTTGCACGCGACCGTCGGGGCTGGATCGGCCGTGGCGACGGCGACCAGTCCGGCGCGTCGTCGCGGTCACGAAAAGCGGCCGCGATCCACCTCCAGCGACACATAACCAAATAAAGTTAATCGAGATGCTGAATCCGATTTACTATATCCAACGAAACCAAAATACGGTTCGATTTCGAGGCTGCTAGATCCGTTTGCTAGCGTAGAGTAATCAAATATACTTACTTTAACACTCAAAAAGCTTATTAAGTTGCTGAATATGGTTACTGTCACAGTAGATCACTAATGATGACACAAACACTTACCAACGGCGTACCGATCGGGGTGACCGGCTAATGGAGTTCGACGGAACGTTCAGCCTCGAAGAGGTGACGACCGAAGAGGTGTGGCTCGCCCTGTCGGACCCGATTATGATCAAGAAGGCGCTGCCGGGCTGTCAGTTCCTCACCGAGGTCGACGACCCGGACGACGTGGACTTCGACGCCCTCGCCGAGGAGGCAGCCGACAGGGAGGATCCGCCGACGCTTCCGGAGGCCGATCCCGAGGAGGTGGCCGCCCGCGGTCTGGCGGAGGGCGGCCACTACGCCGCGCTCGTGCAGGTCGGCGTCGGCAGCGTCAAGCCCCGATTCGAGACGGTCGTCACGATCGACCACAAGGAGTTCCCCGAGATGGACGCCTCGGGGGAGGGGAGCGCGAGCGATTCCTCCTTCGAGATGGACTCGGGGATGACACTCGTCGAGACGGAGGACGGCGTCGACGTGGAGTGGTGGACCGAGGCCGACGTGTTCGGCCGCGTCGCCCAGATGGGGCAACGCGTCATCAACCCGGTCGCCAACCGCGTCGTCGGCCGCTTCTTCAAACAGGTCCAGAAACAGTTGAGCGACGTCGGCGAGGAGTCGTCCGGTCTCCGCGACCGCATCAGCAGCCTCATCTAACCATGCCCCAAGAGATTTCACTCACGGTCAACGGTACCGAACACGAACTGAGCGTCGAACCCCGAACGCTGTTGATCCACGTCCTCCGGGACGAACTCGGTTACACCGGCCCGAACGTCGGCTGTGAGAGCAGCATGTGCGGGGCGTGTACGATCCACCTCGACGGCGAGGCCGTCAAATCCTGTACCGTCCTCGCGGTGCAGGCCGACGGCCGCGAGGTGACGACTGTCGAGGGGTTGGCCGACGACGGCGAGTTCCACCCCATCCAAGAGGGGTTCCAGGAGGAACACGGGCTGCAGTGTGGCTACTGCACCCCCGGAATGATGATGACCGCCACCCAGCTACTGGAGGAGAACCCCGATCCGACCGCGGACGAAATCCGCGAGGCGCTGGAGGGGAACCTCTGTCGCTGTACGGGGTATCAGAACATCGTCCGAGCCGTGGAGAACGCCGCCGAGAAGATGCAAGAACAGCCGGCGGTGGCCGACGGAGGGGGTGATTGACGATGGCCGACGCCGAGCGCGGAGTTCAGTCCATCGACCCCGACGACGTCGACGCCGCGGACATCCTCGGCTCCGCCATCGAGCGCCGGGAGGATCCGGCGCTCCTGACCGGTGACGCCGAGTACACCGACGACATCGAACTGCCGAAGATGGTCCACGCGGCCATCAAGCGGAGCCAGCACGCCCACGCCCGCATCGACGGCATCGACACGAGCGACGCCGAGGCGATGGACGGCGTCCTCGACGTGATCACCGCCGCCGACATCGACGCCCCCGGAAACCTCCCCACGGGCTGGCTGCTCGACTCGCTCGAACAGGTCGACCACCCGATCATCGCCGAGGACCGCGTCCGCTATCAGGGCGATGCCCTCGCCGTGGTGGTCGCCGAGGAGCGCTACGTCGCCCACGACGCGATCAGTCGGATCGAGGTGGACTACGACCGTCTCGACGCGGTGACCGACCCCGCCGAGGCACTCGCCGAGGACGCGCCGGTCGTCCACGACGACGTCGGCGACAACACCGCTTTCGACTGGGAGATCGGTGACGCCGAGAAGACCGCTGCCGCCTTCGAGGACGCCGACCGCGTGGTCGATTTGGACGTGGAGAACCAGCTCCTGATCCCGAACGCGATGGAGCCCCGCGCCGCGGTGGCGGACTACAACCCCTCGAACGACGAACTGGAGGTCCACATGACCTCCCAGAACCCACACCTCCACCGGCTGCTCATGTCGGGCGTCATCGACCACCCCGAGCACAAGCTTCGGGTCCGTGCGCCGGACGTCGGCGGCGGCTTCGGGAGCAAGATTCACCACTACGCCGACGAGGCGCTGATCGCGCTGGCGGCAAAGCGCAACGAGCGCCCGGTGAAGTGGACCGCCCGACGCACCGAGACGTACCTCACCGACGCTCCGGGTCGCGGCCACGACACACACGCCGAGATGGCACTCTCCGACGCGGGCGACATCCTCGGCTTCCGCGTCGACACGAAGGCCAACCTCGGTGCCTACCTCTCGACGTTCGCGCCCGCGGTGCCGACGTACCTCTACGGGACGCTTCTGTCCGGGCAGTACGACATGCCCGCGATCCACTGCTCGGTCGAGGGGGCGTTCACGAACGTGCCGCCGGTCGACGCCTACCGCGGTGCCGGCCGGCCGGAGGCCTCGTTCGTCGTCGAGCGGATGATCCACCGTGCGGCCAAGGAACTGGGCATGGATCCCGCCGAGTTCCGGCGTCGTAACTTCGTACAGGAGTTCCCATACCAGACGGAGGTCGCCGTCGAGTACGACAGCGGCGACTACGAGAAGACCCTCGATTTGGCACTCGATCACCTCGATTACGACGAGTTCCGCGAGCGACAACAGCAGGCCCGCGAGGAGGGACGCTACCTCGGCATCGGCCTCTCGGCGTACATCGAGGCCTGTGGCCTCGCCCCCTCGGAACTCGCCGGCCAACTCGGCGCGCAGGCCGGCCTGTGGGAGAGCGGTCTCGTCCGTTTCCATCCCTCCGGCAAGGTGACCGCGTACTGTGGCACCTCCGGACACGGCCAGGGCCACGACACGACCTACGCCCAGATCGTCGCCAACGAACTCGGCGTCGACTACGAGGACGTGGAGGTCGTCGAAGGCGATACCGACGAGATTCCACAGGGGATGGGGACGTACGGCAGCCGCTCCGCTGCGGTCGGCGGGAGCGCGCTCGTAAAGAGTTCACAGAAGCTCGTCGAGAAGGCAAAACGGATCGCGGCCCATCAACTGGAGGCCGCGCCGGAGGACGTCGAGTTCGAGAACGGGGACTTCCAGGTCGCCGGTGCCCCCGACCGCTCCATGCACATCACCGAAATCGCCACGCAGGCGTACCTCGCACACGACATGCCCGAAGACATGGAGCCCGGTCTGGAGGCCACCTCCTTTTACGATCCGGACAACTTCGTGTTCCCGTTCGGTCTCCACGCGGCCATCGTCGAGGTCGACCCCGATACCGGCGAGATCGACATCGAGCGGTACGTCGCCGTCGACGACGTGGGCAATCAGATCAACCCCAAGATCGTCGAGGGGCAGATCCACGGTGGCGTCGCCCAGGGCATCGGCCAGGCGCTCTACGAGGGCGCCGAATTCGACGACAACGGCCAGCTGGTGACGGGATCGATGCAGGACTACACGGTCCCGAAGGCCGAACACGTCCCGGAGATGGAGACCGACTCCACTTGCACCCCGAGTCCGGTCAACCCACTCGGCGTCAAAGGTGTCGGCGAGGCCGGCACCATCGCCGCGCCGCAGGCGGTCGTCAACGCCGTCTGTGACGCGCTCGACCCGCTCGGTGTCGAGCACATCGACATGCCGCTGAAAGCCGAACGGGTGTGGCAAGCCGCCAACGCGACCGCCGCGACCGACGGAGGTGAGCACTGATGTACCCAGACGAGTTCGACTACGAGCGCCCGGAGACGATCGAGGACGCGATCGACCTGCTGGTAGAGAACCCCGAAGCCGAGATTCTCGCCGGCGGACACAGCCTCCTGCCGACGATGAAATCCGGGCTGGCCAGCCCGGATCTCCTCGTCGACATCAGCCGAATCGACGAGATGCAGGGGATCGACCACGCGGACGGGACGGTCTCGGTCGGCGGCCTCACGACGTACGCGACGGTCGCCGACGCCGACGTGATTCGAGAGAACGTCACGGTGTTCGCCGAGGCAGCCCACGCCGTCGGCGACGTGCAGGTCCGGAACCGGGGGACGATCGGCGGCAACCTCGCACACGCCGACCCCGCTTCGGATCTGCCGGCGGCCGCCCTCGCGGCCGACGCGACGATGGTCGTGCAGGGGCCCGACGGCGAGCGCCGCGTCGACGCCGACGACTTCTTTTTCGGCATGTACGCGACCGACGTGGGCGAGGACGAACTCCTCACGCACGTCGAGTTTCCGGCACGACCGGAGGCGACGGGCGCGTACGCGAAAAAGCCGAGTCCCTCCTCGGGGTACGCCATGGTCGGTGTCGCCGTCTCGCTGACGGTCGACGCCGGTCTCGTCGAGGACGTCGGCGTCGCCGCCAACGGCGTCATGGATCACGGTGTCAGACTCGATCCCGTCGAGGACGCGCTCCGGGGGACCAACCCGAGCAACGGAACGGTCGCGGAGGCGGCCGCCAGCGCAGCCGACGACCTCGACGAGATGATGATGATGGACGACCTCCAGGCGTCGGCCGAGTTCCGGGCGCAGTTGCTCGAGAGCTACGCCGAACGGGCGATTCGAGAGGCCGGCGACGGAACCGGCGTGATCGCCGCTCCCTAACTCCGCTCCCGCTTCGGCCCTCATGACCGACGACATCAACGACGACGTCGAGACGCTGACCAGAGAGCAACTGCAGTCGCTGTTCGACGCGACGGACTACGTCGCCGAGGACGAGATCACGACGACGGTGTTGCTCGCGTTGAAACTCGGGCGCCCTCTCCTCGTCGAGGGCGAACCCGGCGCCGGCAAGACCGAACTGGCGAAGGTGCTCGCCGAGGGGTTCGGGACCGACCTCGTCCGCCTCCAGTGTTACGAGGGGCTGGCCGCCGAGAGCGCCCTCTACGAGTGGAACTACACGAAGCAACTGCTCGCCGTACAGTCCGGCGAACGGGAGGATTCGGTGTTCACCGAGGAGTTCCTACTGGAGCGACCGCTCCTCCGTGCCCTTCGTCACGAGGGCGACCGGCCGCCCGTGCTTCTGATCGACGAGGTGGATCGGGCCGACGAGGAGTTCGAGGCCCTCCTGCTGGAGGTGCTCTCGGAGTTCCAGGTGTCGGTTCCGGAACTCGGCACCGTGTCCGCCGAGCGGCCGCCGGTCGTGATCATCACGTCGAACCGCACCCGTTCGTTGAGCGACGCGCTCAAGCGGCGGTGTCTGTACCTCCACGTCGAACCCCCGAGCGTCGAGAAAGAGCGGGCCATCGTCCGCCGCAAGGTGCCGGAACTCGACGCCGCCGTCGCCGCCGCCGTCCCCAACGTGACGGCACGGCTCCGCGAGGAACCGTTGCTGAAACCTCCAGGCGTGGCGGAGACGCTCGACTGGGCGCGGGCACTGACGGTGCTGGATGGGGCGCCGACAGGCGCCGGAGAAGACGGGGCGCCGACAGGCGCCGGAGAAGACGGGGCGCCGACAGGCGCCGGAGAAGACGGGGCGCCGACAGGCGCCGGAGAAGACGGGGCGCCGACCGATACCGACGGCGCGGACGACGATACTCCCGTCATCACCGAGGCCGACATCCGCACCACCGTCGGCTGTCTGCTGAAGGAGGCCGAGGACGTCGAACGACTCGACGAGGACACCGTGTCGGCGCTCCTCGCGGCGGCCGAGGGTTCGGACGCCGACGCCGACGCCGACACCGATTCCTGATTCCCGATGTCTCCCGACTCCGACCCCGAATCGGTCGTCGACGGCGGCGGACACCCCCCGCAGACCCCCGTTGGGCGCGTCCGGACCGCGCTGGTTCGGTTCGTCGTCGACCTCCGCACCGCCGGCGTCGAGGTGCCCGCAGACGGCTCGCTCGTCGCTGCCGAGGCCCTCGGCGCCGTCGGCATCGACGACGAAGCCACGGTTCGGACGGCCCTTCGCTCCGCTCTCGTCTCGCGTCCGCAGGACGTCGAGACGTTCGACCGCCTGTTCGACCGGTTCTGGGGGGCCATGAGCGACGCACTTACCGACGACGCGCCCGGGGGCGTCGACACGTCGTCGCTCGAGGGGGGATTCGATCCGGGAGCGGTCCCCGGCGGCGCGAACGCAAACGACGCCGAGACGGCCGACGCCGACGCCGACGCCGACGCCGCGGACGCTGGCGGCTCGCACGCCCACCGCGTCGGCCGCGAACCGGGATCGCGACGCTCCGACTCGGCGGGGACGGTCGCACGATACAGTCCGGCGGGTGAATCCACCCGCATCGAGACCGAATCGCTCGGCATCGGCTCCGATCCGACGCCGGCGGTGCGCGAACTGGCCGACGCGCTCGCGACCCGGCCGGGGCGACGGTCGGCGCCGGCGCCCGACGGCCGACCGGACGTCCGCCGGGCGCTGCGGCGGAGTCACGACACCGGCGGCGTGGTGATCGAGGTGCCCGAGCGAGCGCCACGGCCGGACGCCGTTCGCGGTCTCGTCCTCGTCGACGTGAGCCGGTCGGTGCTCGACACGCTCGACCGCGACTTTCTCGTCCGCGTTCTCCGGGCGCTGACCGCGGAGTGGCGTGACGTGCGCACCTTCCTGTTCGATACGGACGTGACGGAGGTGACGGCGGCGCTGGAGGCCGACTCGGAGTCGGCGACGATGCGGGCGTTCGATCGCCTCGAAGCCGCGTGGGGTGGTGGGACCCGTATCGGCCACGCGGTGACGACGGTCCGCGAGACGGCACCGACCGCCGTCGACCGCGACACGGTCGTCCTGCTCGTCAGCGACGGCCTGGAGACGGGCGACGTATCCCGACTCGAGGACGGGATGGCGTGGCTCGACCGGCGGTCGAGACGGGTGTACTGGCTCAATCCGCTCGCGGCCTCGACGGCGTACGAACCGACCTGCCGGGGGATGGCGGCCGCCCGCCCCCACGTCGACGGACTCTTCGCGTTCGCCGAGCCCGCCGACCTGTTCGATATCGCACGACAGCTGCGACGCCGACGACAGCCCGTCGGCTACGAGTACGACTGGCGACGCAACGACCGATGACACGAAGACACACGACACCGACGACCGTATCGACCGACCGACCGACCGATCGTGGGGGAGACCGATGACGCCTGACCGGGAGTGGAGCGCGCCCGAGACGGCGGTGATGGCGTCGATCCGTGACGCCATCGACGCCGGGGACGCGCCCGTGTTGGCGACTATCGTCGGCGTCGAGGGAAGCGCCTACCGCGGACCGGGAGCGAAGATGCTCGTCGCCGGCGACACCGGCGTCGGGAGCATCACCGCCGGCTGTCTCGAGGACGTACTGGTCGATCTGGCGGCGGCGGTTCGCGAGGCCGGTCGTCCCCGCGTCGAGCAGTTCGATCTGACGGGCGACGACGACGTGTGGGGTCTCGGCGTCGGCTGTAACGGCGTCGTCGACGTCCTGCTCGAACCGCTCGATGTCGACTACCGCCCCGTCGTCGATGCGTACGAGGCCGGCGAGACGGCGCTCGTCTACACCGTCGTCGACGCGGACTACTCGGCGGCACCCCTCGGCGACCGAGCGGTCGCCGTCGGTGATGATCCGATCCCCGCCGAGCCGCCGTCGTGGTTCGGCGACGACCTGGCCGACGCCGCCCGTGAGTGCCGCGAGGCCGGCGACTCGTCTACGGTCGAACTGCCCCGTCCGTCCGGACGGATCGAGGTGTTCGTCGATCCCGTGGTCCCACCGGCTGACCTCGTCGTCTTCGGCACCGGTCACGACATCCGGCCGGTGGTCGAACTCGCCCACTACGCCGACTTCCGCGTCACCGTTGCCGGCTTCCGCGGCGCCGACGCGACGAGCGAGACGTTCCCGGCGGCCGACGCCGTCCGCTCGCTGTCGCCGGCCGAGATCCGCGACGAACTCGACCTCGATGCGGACACCTACGCGGTGGTGATGACCCACAACTTCGTCGACGACGCCATCGCGGTCGACGAACTTCTCCAGTCGGACGTGCCGTACGTCGGGTTGATGGGGCCGGCCGAGCGGTTCGTCGAAATCGCCGACCAGTGGCGCGAGGAGGGCCGCGAGCTGTCACCGTCGGAACTCGATCGCCTCTACACGCCCGTCGGTCTCGACTTGGGCGGTGGGACGCCGTATCAGATCGCCCACAGCATCGTCGCCGAACTACTGGCGGTCCGTTACGGACGGACGCCCGATCACCTCCGCGAGACCGGCGTCCTCGGGGGACGACTCCAGCCATGAGCGACGGGTCGAGCATGCGCGCTAGGGAGTGGGTACTCGCCGCGCGGTCCCACGAGCCGTCGGACTACGGGATACCGGAGGCACCCGTCTTCCCGGTCGCCGAGTGCGAGTCGGGGGCCCTCAAACTCAAAGATCCCGAGACCGACGACGTCGTGATCGTTGCTGGTGGACCGATGCGAGTGCGCCGATGAGTGGCCGGCACGACCGGACACCCCCCAACCGTCGCCGGTCTCGATCGGAGCCGCGGTGACGTGTTCGCCCGGCAGCAACTCCGTCCGGTTTCCGACCACACGCCGCCGATGGATGCCGTTATCCGTCTCCCCCATCTGGTCGGGGTATGGCCGGTATCGTCCCCGCGTCTCTGGACGGGACGCCGTTCGACCCGACCGAGTTCTCCCGGCTCTGGGTCGTCTCTACCGCCACGTACGGCGTCGGCGACATCGTGACGACGATCGCTCTCGTCGGGTTCAGCGACTCGGTGAACGAGGGGAACGCCCTCCTCCGGGCGGTGATTGAGGGGTTCGGCCTCTGGGGGTTGGTCGGGTTGAAACTGGTCGCCTTCTTCGCCTGTCTGACGGTCAGCCTCTACGGCGCCCGCGACGCCGACGCCGCGCTCTACTACGGGCCGCCGGCGATGCTCGCGGTCGTCGGCGCGTTCACGACCGCGTACAACCTCCGCCTGCTGATCGGCTAGCCCTCCACCGCGCGTCGATCGGGTCCTAGAGTGTGTTGTGGACGAACTCGGAGACGACGAGGTCCTCCGCAGAGCGGAGTCGGTACTGCACCGTCGACCGCGGGAGGTCAAGGCGGTCCGCCAAGTCGGCGACCGTCACCTCGCGTGGCCGGGAGTAGTAGCCCGCCTCGACGGCGTGGGTCAGTATCTCCCACTGCTCGGGTGAGAGCTGGAACGCGGTTCGGGTGGCGGCGTCCCAGTTGCCCGACTGGCGGAGATGCGAGAGTTCGAGCGAGAGCCCCTCGCGCAGCGTCGCCTCGATAGCGTCGAACAGCTTGCCGATCGCCTCGTCGCCTGGATAGAGGACTTTCCAGCGGTACTCGCCGCCGGTCCGTCGGGATTCGAACACGACCCCCTCTCCCACGTGTTCGAGGACGAAGTAGGGCAGCGAGTGACAGCGGTCGACCTCCTGTCGGTACGTGTAGACGGTCATCGACTCCGGCGCCCGGTCGAGGACGTGATACTCCCGTCTGGATTCACACGTCGTCCGATCTAGACACTCGTTGCACTGGCCATCGTCCAAGAACACGCCCGCGAACTCTTCGATGGCCGCCGCCGAGCCGCGGACGTGATCGATCCGCCACATCGACGACTCGGTCGAGTGACAGGCGGACGACCGACAGGAGAGCGTCGGATGTTCGTGGAACACGTCCATCAACTCGTCGACCTCCGGTTCGTACCGGATCGCGAACTCGATCTCCCTCATGTGTGGCCGTGTGCCCTCGACCTTTGTTGGCACATACTAAATCATTGCGAACGATCACGCCTCTTACGGGATAATTTTGATTAGCTATTGCTAATACACGCTCGGTCGGCTCCCGGTAGTCTCGCCGATGCCGGGAGCCCGTCCCACACTCTCCGCCGTAGACGGATCGATACATCGTCGTCGAATTCGACGCCTAGTTCGTTTTCGTGTCGGACGTGACTCGGCGGTTCGCGGTCGCGGGTTAGCTCGCCCGAATCCGGACCGCGATGCCGTCGGGGTCGCGGAGTTCGAAGCCGTCGGGCCGGTCCGTGATCGTTTCCCGATCGAATCGCGACCGCACCCGTTCGAGGTCGTCGACAACGAGTTCGATCCACGCCAGTCCCCGCCCCTCGGTCGGTGACGACCGCCCGTTCCAGACGTTACAGCCGACGTGGTGGTGGTAGCTGCCGAACGCCAGAAAGAGCGCCGACGGCAGCGACTGCCGGACGTGCAACCCGAGGCCGTCGACGTAGAACGACCGCGCGGCGTCGAGCGACGAACTCTCGAGGTGAACGTGGCCCACGTCCGTTTCCGGCGGGCACCGATCGGCGCCGGTCGCGGCGTCACGCAACGGGTCGAGCGCCAGGGGACACGTCTCCATCTCGACCCGTCCGTCGCCATCGGTCGGCCACTCCGCTCTCGGACGGTCGCAGTACACCTCGATTCCGTTGTCTTCGGGATCACGCAGGTAGAGCGCCTCGCTGACCCGGTGATCGGACGCCCCGTCGAGGCGCCAGCGCTCCTCGATTCGTCCGAGGGCGTCGCCCAGCGCTCCACGAGAGGGGACGCGAAACGCCGCATGAAAGAGGCCGGTCGACTCCGGCCTGCGGGGCGGCAGATCGGGCGCGGCGACGAGGTGGAAAAGCGGGTGGTCGACGCCGAGGACCGCTCGGTCGTCGTCGCATTCGAGGAGGTCGAGGCCGATCACGTCCGTGTAGAACGCCGCCGTTCCGTCGAGGTCGGCGACCCGTAGCGCGACCCGTCCGACGTGTCCGGTCATAGTGGTAGCTACGCGACTTGACCACTTCGCTCTACCGGAGTAGCGCGCGACGCCGGCTGACGGGGCTGGCATCCAGATCCACCGCTCATCTCGCTACTCGGCCGTGCCGTCGGCCCGCAGCTTCCACGTGAATATCGCTCTCAGCACGACGACGAGGCTGTTCGTCTCGCCGGCTCCCCAGATTGCTGTCTCCGACCGCGGGTCCGTCGGCGCCGCGTCCTCACCGTTGACGAGGACGCTCACCAGTGTCTGCGAGCCGTCGACCATCATGAGGCGGCCAGCCGGCGTATCCGACCAGACCCACAGCGAATCGAACAGTTCCGCGCCGGGAATGTCGTTCCGGAGTCGCTCCTGCACCGCCGGGGAGACGCCACCGAGTCTGATCGCCACGCCGCGCTCCGCGGCGGCGCGCAGTGCGTCGACGATGTCCTCGGTGAGTAGGTCCTCGACTGTCATGTAGACGATATCGTTTTCCGCCCCGTCGACGAACTCCAGTACGCGGTCGGTAACCGTCCTTTGGCCCTCGACGGTCCAGACGCCCCGTTGTTCCTCGCCGCGCTGCACCGGTTCGAGTTCGTCCAGCGCGGTCAGCAGGACCGACGTTCGGTGGTCCATCTCCCGCCTGAACTTCCGGGCAGTGGTGTCGGCCGAAATCACCCAGAACTCCTTGGGGGTGGACTGCTGTACGTCGACCAGACTCTGCCCGCGCAACTCCTCTATCGCGTCGTAGACGCGGGTCCGTGGCACGTCCGCGACTCGGCTCACGTCCCTTGCCGTGCCCGTTCCGAGGCTCACCAGCGCCACGAACGTCCGCGCCGCGTAGGCACTCAGTCCGAACTGTTCGAGTTGCTCGATGGCGGCGGAACGCGGATCATCGGCGGGGTCGGTGTCCATGGTCCAAGAGTCCCTGTACTGCGAAATCCGGCCACCGATAGTGGCCGGGACCGGCACGCGGCGGTTGTGGTTGGGACACAGTTCCGAGTCGCGTGCCGGACTGTGCGTTACGGACTCGGGGCGATAACCCTTTTGTGATTAATCGAGTGAATAGAAGGATCGGCGGCGGAGGCCTCTTTGGCACGGACGCTGTCCGTCGTCTGCCTCTCTCCGAGAGTAGAGTTGTCAGTCCGGCGTTTGTGCCTGAATCGCCCTAGAGTTGCGACTATCCTGTCCACCGTTCGCCCGTCCGACTATTAGCTCGGTAATGGCAACAGCTATCTGCCCAGTCGTTCGGTTCTGTGAGCCCACTGGAGTCGTTCTGGCTGCGAGTTGGGCACGTCCGAACCGATAGACGAGGCTGTCGAGGTACGTCCGCAACTTGGACCGGGGGCGATATGCTTCGCCGACTCGAAGGCTTCTCGACGGGCACGCCCACTCTCCGACCGCCGCCGGGTGGCCGCACTATCGTGGGTGGTTCCCGGTCCAACGGTTGTTCGCACGTTTTCGGGATTTGGAGTCATTACAAACAAGACATCGGATAATTCGATAAAATCTGAGTGGTTTTTGGCTGGTGCCAATGCATACGCTCTACCCCGGTCACGAATCGATCCGCAGTTCTTGGAACACCCGTTTATTTAGCCGAATATGCGAGCGCTGCGGCTCACTGCGGGCAATCCGAGCGTCAATTCGGCCTGTCAGTCAACCTCCCGAAGAAATCGACCAACCGCTCTGACGAACGTCTTGGCTGTGACGACTGGCGGTGAGCGAATGTCACGGCCCAGTCCGGCTTTCACCAGAAAGTCGGTGAGCCGCCAGAGGTTGTACAGCAACGCCGCGAACATGAAGCTGAACAGTCGAACGCGGTAGTCCTTCGAGGATGTCTTCGGCAGGAAGGCTTTCAGCGACTTGTACTGGTTCTCAATGACCCAGCGTCGGCTGTAACTGTTCGTGACGTGCCGAATCTCCTCAGGTTCGACATAGTCACGATTCGTCACGAACACGGCGTAGTTGCCGTCGGCATCGTCAGCGGTCGCCGGGACATAAAGGAATTCAGCGGTGTGATGGACTTCTTCATCGACGGCCAGCGGCACATCGTGTTTGACGGCAGCGTCAGCATCTTCCATGCGCTCAATTTGCTTGATAGCCTCGTAGTCGTCCTCGTACTTCGGTACCGGCGTGGTGTAGAGGAGACCTTGATCGTGAATCTCGGCGTAAACGTCGTCGCTGTAGAATCCCCGGTCGAGCAGCACCTCATCAAGATCGACGTATTGCTGGGCACGATCCAGTAGACGGGCGACGACCTCGGCTTTCGAATCACGTGGTGCGTCGGCTGGCTCCCACTTGGAGTGTTCGTTAACCGGTTCGATTCCGAGGATCACGGGCACATTGTTGCCGACGATTGTGATCGTCGCAAACACGTATCCGTGCTTGAGTTCGCCATCGTTCTTGTACCCGCTGACCATCGGCGGATAGTCTGCTTTCGGGGTCTGCTCATCTTTGTCGATCCACGGCCAGACGTGGTAGGGAACGTGCGTGAAGTCGATGGCAGCTACGACGTGTTGGTCATCGAACGGGTTCTCGTGACGGATCGTCTGAAGGATGTTCTCTGTCGCCGTATCAAACGCATCCATTAGCACTGTTCGAAACTCCTCGGTGAACGCGACGACATCCTCGATGCTGTACTCTTGGAGCGGCTTTGGAAGATCTTGGTCAGCTGGCATCGCAAACTGCTTAATCACTCGCAGGAACGTCGAATCGTCACAGATGTCGTTCTCATCGAGAAACCACCCCGCTTCGCCTTCCGAGTGGGCGCTCCCCTGAGTGAGGCAAGCTGTCGAGAATAGATCGAGAATCTCCTCATCGTCATAGATTCTGTTGTCGGCTCGATGGGAGTCGAATTCGCTGAACGCGTGCCGACGGGCGAGTTCGACGAGTTTACTGCCCTGCTCGCGGACGTACTTGCGTGTGGCTTTTGATTCGTCGCCGTCCTCAGGAAGTTTATTTTCTTCAGAGATAACTGGAACCCGTGCCTCCATGATGACGCCTTGGTCGACGGCTTCCTGAGCAACTCCAGTCGCAGCGGCCTCTAAAACGGTCTTCGTCTGGTCAGTGAATTGGTTCCACGCATAAGAGAGGTTCTGTTGGGTTGGTGGTTGGCTCAACCCCAGTTCCTTCAGGAGCGATGGCCGGGCGTCAAGATGGGTCGCCACCTCACGCTGCGTGAGGTCGAATACCTGCTGGTAGAGGTAGACGCGAGCCATTGTTTCGGTGCCGAAGGTGACCTTATGTTGCTGTCGGTGGTCGGTCAGTCCGTCCGTGGGAATCGAAACGCGACCAAGGACACGCCACAGTTGGTCGGTAGCCTCACAGACAGAGCGGGCATGGAGGACGATTGCTTCAGCCAGCGTGAGCGGGGATTTAGACGGATGAGACACAGTTTCTGTTGGTGTTTCCATTTGGCTAGATATTCCGAAGACTGAGTGCGAAACCAGACTGCTGAAAGTAGGGCATGTCTCCTTCTAGTTCCTGCGGACCATCCAATTGAACACCTGATTGGAGCAGTCTGCTGTACACACAGCGAAAATCTGATACTGACCTTTATTTGTAGAGGTCGAACCGTTGTAGAACCGCGCCGACCATCACCGCAATCGGGATGATTTCGAGTCGCCCGACCCACATGTTGATAATCAACATTGCTTTTGCGGTGCCGGGTATCGTTGGCCCGGTGATCCCAGAGTCTAACCCCACGTTGCTCTGTGCGCTCATCACGTCGAAGATCACGTACTCGAGTGGATACCCCGGCGAGAGAACACGCAGGAGGACGGCAACGCCGATTGCCAGGAACGTCACCCAGAGGAGGAACACGACCGTCGCTTCGGTGTACTCCCGCTGGGCCTGCTCTTCGCTGAGACGGCGCTCACCAATCTCCAGATAGCGAATCGCCGACTGCGGTTGGAACACATCTCGGATTTGCCAGCTGGTCCCTTTGACCAGCGTAACCATCCGGATGAGTTTGAGTCCACTGGTTGTCGACCCTGCTGCGCCACCGGTGAGCATCCCGAGACAGGTCAACAGCGTCGCGCCAGCACTCCAGACCTGCTCGGTCCCACCGCCGATCGTCTCGGTGCCGAATCCGGTGTTCGAGACCGCGGAGACGAACTGGAACAGACTCGCCCGGAACGTGTGCTCGAACGTGTCGTACTGACCGTTCGCGTACAGGGTCGCCGTCAGTGCGAGCGAACCAGCCGCGAACCAGATGAACACCCACCGTGTCTGCAGGTCGGCGTAGAAGTTCCGTATCTCACCCTTGAAGATCAGGTAGTGGATGGGGAACGCGATACTGCCGGCGACCATCACGGGCACGACGGCGTACTCGATCAGCGGGCTGTCGTAGTGCCCGATGGAGTTGGCGTGGACGGAGAACCCGCCCGTCGCGATGCCGGTCATCCCGTGGTTGATGGCGTCCCACAGCGGCATTCCGACGAGGAGGAACAGGACGATGGACCCAATCGTGAGGCCCAGGAAAATCTTCCATATCTCCTGGACCGTCGTCACAATACTGGGATGAATCTTCTCTGAACGGGCCTCACTCTCGTACAGGGTGTACGACCCGCTGCTTCCGCCACCCCGCCGCAGGATGGCGACGGTGAGGACGATCACGCCGACACCACCGACCCACTCGATGAACGACCGCCACCAGTGGAGTGACCGCGGGAGTTTTTCCTCGACGGCGGCCATCGTAAGGCCGGTCCCGGTGAAGCCGCTCATGCTCTCGAAGACCGAATCGAGGGGATGGAGGAACACCGCCGTCGTGGTATCCATCGGTGGTGTGTTCATCCAGACCGGGAATGGGTCGATTTGGATGGTCCATGCGATGAAGAGGAAGGGGAGGCCGCCGAGGACACCCACGAGCGCCCACGCCGACGCGGCAGTCACCATCGCTTCGCGCTTCTCGGGTGGAGCCGCGCCACGGTACCGGTAGACGAGTCCGGTTCCGATACCCGCCATGACCACTGCGGAGGCGAGGAAGGCAGGGATGGCGTAGAACTCCTGGTTAGCAGCTACCACGACGACCGAGACGACCGTCATCAGCGAGACAGCCTGTACGATGCGACCGACGTCACGTCCGACAGTGCTCGTGTTCACTCTCATCATGGCTACTCGTTCAATATCTCAGTGAAGCGACCAGCAACTCCCGGAGCGGTTTACCAGTGAACTGCAGGACATTGGTCACGTCGTTCTGTCCTCGTAGTGGCCGAAGACGTCAGTGAGTGCTGGCTCCGCGCCGGTTCCCGAGTAAACAGTCAGCATATCGCCGGCGTTGATGCGCGTGTTCCCGCGGGGCGTCAACGGCTTCTCCTCAGCTTCACGTTCGATGGCGACAATCAGAACGTCGTCCGAGAGCAAGTCTTCCTCGCCGATTTCGGTGAGCGACTTTCCGGCGACCGGTGCGTCCTCGGTGACTGTGATCTCGAAGACCTCCGCCTCCTCACCGATCCGCATGTAGTCGGCGATGGCCGGTCTGGCGACCGCCCGGTAGAGGTACCCCGCGATGAGTTGCTGCGGGTTCTCGATGGTGTTCACGCCGATCTGACGGAAGAGGTTCATGTGTTCGGCGTTGTGGACGACCGAGGTGATCGCCGGAATCTCGAGTTCCTTCGCAAGCAGACAGACCATGACGTTCGTCGCGTCCTGATCTGTCGTCGAGATGATCGCGTCTGCTCGTTCGGCGCCGGCGTCCTCCAGAGTCTCCTTCGTGGTCGCGTCCGCGTTGAGGACCATGCAGTCGTACTGACTGGCGATCTCGTCCGCCTTCTGCGTGACTCGCTCGATGACCACGACCTCGTTGCCGTTCTTCGTGGCGATGTCGATCAGTGGCGTCCCGATATCTCCTGCGCCGACGATGATGATGTACATGTGTCTCGTTAGTAGTCCGTCGTTCGCTCGTCCGAGCGGTGCTCGGGCCCGGTCATGCCTCTCCCTCCTCTCGGTCGGGGAGGACAAGAACCGGGATATCAGTGTTCTCGAGCAGTTTGTGGGCGACGTCCCCGGTCAACAGTTTCTGCCAGCGATTGCTACCCCGGGGCGTGAAGACGATCGTCGTCGCGTCTCTTTCGTGTGCAGTCTCGAGAATGGTGGCCGCGATATCGGTCCCGTAGCAGAGGTCCGTCTCGACGGACGCGTCGACGCCGTCGAACCCCTCCGAGAAGATGCTGAATATCTCCTCTGCGTGCTGTTGGCGTTGTTCGACGGACGCTTTGTCCGGTGCACCGCCAGCCTTCTCGATGACGTGGATGGCGGTTACGGTGTAGCCCGTCCCCTCGAGATGCGGGGCCAGTGCCCGCGCTGTCGAGGCGGCATCTTCACGGTTGGCAACCGGGACAACGACCCGTTCGAAGAAAGACCCGTACATCTCAGTTGCCTCCCGGGTCTTCGTAGACACGCCCGAGGTAGTGCCACCGGTACTGTCCCGTTCCGTCGTCGACACCGGGCACCCAACTGACCCTGTAGGCGAACGGACCGCACGCGTCACCCGTTTCGCCGGGGCGCTCCACGACGACGAGGGTGTACGCGCCGTGGTCTTCCATGCGGACGAGTTCTTCCCCCTCCCGTGATTCGATTGTATCTGTCAGGGGCGGATGCTCCCGAAGGAGTTGCTGTGCGTACTCGATGATGTCCCTGATTTGGTTGTCACTGCTGTCCTGAAGGACGGCGGCAACCTCTGTAGGGAGATGTTCCGGAGGATTCTGGGATGTGGTCATTGTTCGAGTCGAATCAGTACCGGTTCTCTGCCGGTCAGACGTGAATACCGACAGCGTGTGATGCCACGCCGTGTTCACTACCACTGAGTCTGTCTACACCCCTGGAATTACCGCTAACAAATAAGTGTTCGCCTATGATTTCCCTCTAGGAATTAATACGGACAATATTTTTCGCTTTCCGAAATCAGGTTACCGAGACGAGTGGTTCCTGGCGTCGACCACCTCCGTACGACGTCCCGGTGCCGTCAGCTCGTGGAACGGAGGCACGACTGCCGTCACGAGACCGGTACTGCCGCAAGTGTCCGGAACTGGGACCAATTCAGAACGGCGCGCCACGACAGGGAAGGCCATTTATCGGCCCTCATCGTAGTTCTCGTATGAGCTACCGCATCGACGAGATCGACAAGCGCATCCTCTACTATCTCGCGCTAGACGCACGCAACACGGCGACATCGGATATCGCCGACGAGATGGACGTCACCCCCGCAACCATCAGGAACCGTATCGAACAGCTCGAAGCGGAGGGTATCCTTCAGGGATATCTCGCCGACATCGATTACGAGTCCGTCGACGGGTTCGTCACCTACCACTTCAGCTGTACCGCCGACATCCCGGACCGGTCCCGGCTCGCGCAGTCCGCTCGGGAGGTTTCTGGCGTGATTACGGTACGAGAGTTGATGGCCGGCTCCGCGAACCTGCTGATAACGGCCGTCGGCGCGGACAGCGACGACATCAACCGGATCGCGAGCGAACTCGCCGACCTCGGCCTGCAGATCGAAGACCAGAGTGTCATCGAGGGCGAGTACCACTCGCCGTACAGCCCGTTCGGGCCGGATAACATCCCGAAGGGCCCGTCACTGACGGACTTCATGAGCCTCGCCGGTGACGCCGAAGTCGTCGAGTTCACCGTCTCTGACGGGGCCAAGATCGTGGGGATGAGTATCGAAGAAGCGGTCGACCAGGGGATGCTCGCCGACGAGATGCTCGTCGTCGGCATCGAGCGGGACGGCGACGTCCTCACACCCAAAGGTGAAACCGTCATCCAGACGGGTGACGTCGTGTCTCTGTTCTCGAAGGGGCCACTGGCGAAGGATTCCCTGGGAGGGTTCGGAGCCAACTGAGAACAGGGTCAGGGGACAGTGGCTCGACTGCCGACCTGGAGGAGCCGGGAGGTGACCCCCAGCGCGGGAACGGATGCCGAAACGGAGTCCCGAAAACCACCAGAGGCGAGCGTCTGGCGTCGTCGCGGACCGCTCACTGCGAGTCAGGTAGCGAGCCGCTCGACTAGTGCGTCACGAATCGACCGTGGCGCTTCTTCTGAACCGCGTGCCATGACGACCGTCCCTTCGACGTGCTCGCCGATAGCCTCGGGAATCGAGCCGAACAGCGCCTGTGAGACCGCGCCCGTCCGCGTCGCGCCGACGCTCACGATGTCGCACTCCGAGACGGCGTCAAGGATGGTCTCTCGAACCGCGCTTTCGTCGGCCGTCAGAACCGTCGTCTCGTAGTTCATGTACTCGATGCCAGCACGCTCTGCGAGGTTCTCGATGACGGCCTCGCCCCGTTCTCTGGAGTCGGTTTCGGAATCGTCGGAGTCCGTCTGGACGTTCAGGAGCCGTAGCGAGAGCTGTCCATCGGACGCCGCGACGAACTCGCCTGCCCGACGAGCGGCGACAGGCGCATGGGGCCCCTCACCGGCAAGGACGACAACCTCCACGTCCTCGTCGTCGCCCTCTATGCTGTAGAGGTCACGAACTGAGCCTGCAGTAGACGCGTCGGCGGCCGTCGACAGTTTCAGCAGCGTCGTCTCGCAGGGCGCGCGCTCGACGATGGGGTCGATGTTCGAGCCGAGGATGTGTTCGCGCGTGCTCCGCGAGCCCGTCCAGCCCAGCACGACGTGGTCGGCTGCTTCGTCCTCGATGACGTCGAGGATGTCGGCCGCTGCGTTGCGGCCGACGATGGCCCGTGTTCGCAGCCCCACCTCGAGGTCGGCGGCGATGTCGCGGGCGGCGTCGAGCAACTCCTGCTGGCGCTGGACGCGCTCTTCCTCGAACTCCATGTCCTGTGCCAGCGACGTTTGATCCGGCACCTCGATGACGTTGACCGCGATGATTTCGGCGTCCTCGTCGTCGTGAGCGTGTGCGCTGGCCGCCGCCCAGCGGAGCAGGTCGCGCTCGGTCTCCGGATTGGACACAGGCACGACGACCCTGTCTGGCCCTGCCCGTCCGCGGCCGCTTCCGGTTCCGGTGCGATGGCTTCGCCCACGAGGCTCTCGCTCAGCGCACGGTCACTGGCGTAGGCGAAGTACCAGACGACGCCGAACGCGACGAGGACAGCCCCGATAACGCCGACCGGGGTCGGTGTGACCGGTAGAGAGAGCGTGAAATCACCTAGCGTGGCCGTGTACGGGACGAACTCGACGGACATCTGGGCGAGGACGGCGAGACAGGCCAGCAGGCCGACGATGGGAACAGCCGGATAGAGGAGGCTCGGTACCCGGAAGGCCGGGTCGTACGAGTCGGGGTCGGCACGCCGGAGGACGACGACAGCGACGTGGACGAGCGCGTACGTGACGAGGTACATGAAACTCGCCACCTCGGCGAGCGTCCCGATGCCGACGCCGACGCCGATGAGTGCGAGTGTGATGATACCCGTCGCGGAGATGGCCCGGTAGGGCGTCCGGAATTTGCTGTGGACCTCGTTGAGCCAGTCGACGAGGATACGGTCCCGGCCCATCGCGTAGTTGACCCGCGCCGCCGAGAGGATGCTCGCGTTCGCACTGGAGACCGTCGCGAGTACAGCCCCGACGATCATCGCTAACGCTCCGATGGGCCCCATGTACTCGGTAGCCACGTCGGCGACGGGAATCTGCGAGCCCGCGAGCGCCTCGATGGAGAGCGTTCCAGTCGAGACGTACATCACGCCGACGTACATCAGCGTCGGCGTGACGACGGCGGCGATCATCGCCAGCGGAAGGTTCCGGCTCGGGTTCTTGATCTCCTCGGCGCTGGTGGCGATGACCTCGAAGCCGATGAACGTCACGTAGACAGTGCCGACGGTAGCCGCGACCGCGGGCCATCCGTTCGGGTTGAAGTCCACGATGGTCGGGCCGCTCAGGATGCCGAGCCCGAGGAACGCGACGATGAGGCCGACCAGCGTGAGGACGATGACGTTCTGGAGCGCCCCCGTCTCCTTGACCCCGTAGTTTGACTCCGTGAATATTTTCTAATGTCCATCCACCGCGAGCATCGGATTATGTATACGATATGTGGTAGTTTGTAGAAATCCAGATGCCGAAATTGAGTTGTTCGCCCCGATCGCATTTCGTATCGCGATATAGAATTTATCAAGTGTCGCTCGCCGCTGGAAGGGACAAAACCATTAGGTCACGCGGCGACGAGGGGAGAGCATGGGCCTACGGAAGCCACCACTACACGCGACCCACGCGCGGGACGCCTCGTTCACCGAGTTCGGCGGGTGGGAGATGCCGGTCGAATTCGACTCCATCCGGACCGAACACGCCGCGGTCCGCGAGTCGGTAGGACTCTTCGACGTCTCGCATATGGGCGAAATCGTGGTTTCGGGCCCCGACGCGACGGCGCTGATGGGGCGCTTGGTCACGAACGACGTGACCGAACTCGACCCCGGCGACACCCAGTACGCGTGCATCACCGACGACGAGGGGTTCATCCTCGACGATACGATGGTGTTCAGGCTGCCCGACGGGGACGGCCCTCGCTACCTGTTCGTCCCCAACGCGGGACACGACGCCGAGATGTACACGCGGTGGGTCGATCACCGTGACGAGTGGAATCTCGATGCGACGGTGCGTAACGTCACCGAGGAGTGGGCGATGCTGGCGCTTCAGGGACCGGACGCCCCCGAGTTGGCGGCGGAAGCGACCGACAGCGAGACGAACGACATCGATCAGTTCGAGGGCGCCTTCCTCGAGGTGGCGGGCGTGCGTTCGTTCGTGTCCCGAACGGGGTACACCGGCGAGGACGGCTTCGAGTTTCTCGTCCCTTGGGAGGAGGCCGAGACGGTGTGGTCGGCCTTCGACTGCCAACCCTGCGGGCTGGGTGCCCGTGACACTCTCCGACTGGAGATGGGATTTCTGCTCTCCGGGCAGGATTTCGACCCCGAGGACGAACCCCGAACACCCTACGAAGCGGGCGTCGGCTGGACCGTCGACCTCGACACGGAGTTCGTGGGACGTGACGCCCTCGAAGCCGTCGAGCGTCAGGGCACCGACGAGCGGTTCCGTGGTGTCGTCCTCCAACAGCGCGGCGTCCCCCGCCACGGCTACGAGGTGGTCGACGCCGACGGCGACCACCTCGGTCACCTCACCAGCGGGACGATGAGTCCGACACTGGGTGATCCCATCGGCCTCGGCTACCTCTCGACCGACCAGGCTCCCCCGGGTACCCGCGTACGGGTGGTCGTTCGGGGCGAACCGAAGCAGGCAAACGTAGTGACGCCCCCCTTCATCGACACATGAGCTTCGACGTACCCACGGACCGACGATATCTGGAATCGCACGAATGGACGACCGCCGACGACAGCAGCGTCAGAGTCGGCATCACCGACTTCGCGCAGGACGAACTCGGCGACGTGGTGTTCGTCGAACTCCCGGCGGAAGGAGACGAGGTGGCACACGCGGAGGAGTTCGGCGTCGTCGAGAGCATCAAGGCCGTCTCCGACCTCGTCTCCCCCGTCTCGGGGACCGTCGTCGCCGTCAACGAGGAACTCTTCGACGCACCGGAACTCGTCAACGAGGACCCGTACGGCGACGGTTGGATGATCGAAGTCGAACCGAGTTCGGAAGACGAGTTCGACAACCTCCTCACCGCCGACGAGTATCGCGAACGGATCGAGTAGGCGCCGTCGCGTCAGAAGCCGACGTGTTCGGAGCTGTCGATGCCGTCGATGCGGATCAGCCCGTAGTCACAGTCGGTACACGCCCACTTCGTCTTCTCACCCAGGTGGAGCGTCGTGCTCGCCGTCCGCCAGAACGTGTCGTTCGCACACTTCGGGCAGTCGTGTTCTAACTCCAAGCTCATGGCTATCTCTCGGTGGCCGGTCAAGTTGAAGATACTGGTTCCCGAACTGACGTATAAATCGTATATGGCGATACGAAGTTCCCGATCCTGGGAGTTGAGACTACAGTGGGTTTAGCGGGGCTGTGATGTGTGTTTTTAGCTGATTCAGTGATCGATAACTGACTCAGATGGCTCTCCAAACGGCCATTCTTATTGGAAATCCAACTACATCCGCAAATTTCGGCGACTTCCGACAGTGTTGCCACTCAGACGTTGCGCTACCACGGATAGAGATCCTCGCTATCCGATGCCGGTTTCCTTCTTCAGCAGCGTCAGAGTATTATCTGCCGTCACCATCGGCGCGTGTTCGTACTCACCGGTTAATTCGACCTGTACAAGCAGGTCCACAGCCCGCCAGATAGAGTACAGGAGACACGCGAACGCGAAGTCGAAGAAGCGGAGTCCGAAGTCTTTCGATGTCGTCGCCGCCATGAACCGTTTGATCGACCTGTAGCCGCTCTCGATCTCCCACCCGTAGCCATACTCGGTGAGGTGACCACTCCCGCAATTCGGCATGCACACCGAATACTGCCGGTGATCGTCGTGTTCGGAGTTCTCTTTCCGGTGGTAGATCAGCGTCGTCTCGTGCCACTCGTTTTTTCCGGAGTAAGTTCGAACTGAACCGTTACGACAAACTGGCACCTGATCGGCGACGAGAAGTGGTTTGCTCTAGGCCGCGAGATACTCGCTCCGATTGGGCGATACCGACGGGCGACGCGAAGTATCACCGGTTCTCGGAGGCACAGAGAGGGACCTCGGGCATTTCAATCCCTTCGCTGGCGAAGGCGGCCATCGAGCGCTCTGTCACGTCCGAGGCGAACGCGAACTCGTCACGCAGGTCGGCCACATAACCCTTGCCGCGGATCGTCCGATAGTAGGACTCGTCCTCGACCAGAACCGCGAATGGGTGATCGTCGTCGACGTAGACGTACTTCGAGGTCACCATAGCCTCTTTGACGATCTCACTCGCCCGATCCACGTCTGTAGAGGCAGTGACCGCGAGTTCGACGACGACCATCATCTCCGGGTGGCCATCGTTGGCGTTCGAAACGTTCGCGGTGAACAGCGTGGCGTTCGGAACTCTGACAGCGCTGTCGTCGGGCGTCGTCAACGTCGTCGCCCGGAGACCGATGTCGGTCACTTCGCCGTAGTCGCCGTCGATGGTGACCTTGTCACCGACCTGGTACGGGCGCTCAGTGATGAGTACCAGCCCGCCGATCACCCCCGCGAAGAGGTCCTTTAGCCCGAATCCGAGGGCCGCCCCAAGCAGTCCCGACACTGCGAGCAATTGTGCGGTCGAAAGGTTGAGTACCGGTCCCAGAACCAGAAACGCCGCGATCCCGTAAATTAGAAACCGCATTATCGGGATCAACATCTTGATGCTGATTCGCCGGCGGGGGGTCCGTTCGGCGACAGCGGAGAGCACATATCCAAAGAGACGGGCAGTCACGTACGCGGCCACAAGTACGCCCACGCTTCCCACGAGCGTCTCCGAATCTATCCCCAGATCTACTAGTGACTGGAGCACCGTCACAGTATCCGCCCCCGTTCAGCCGCCGCTTCGGTGGCCGGCAGAGCCGCCGGGACCAGTTCCACGATGCCGTTCTCGACCGTGACGAGGCCGTCGCGCGCGAGGCGTCCGAGGATCCGGTTGAGTCCGTCGACGACCCTCGAGAGCTGTGACCGACCGATTCGCTCTTTCGCGAGTACGAGCCGCAGACAGAACGCCTCTTCGCGGTCCAAATCTCGATCGGACGCGGGGACGGCGATGTCACTCGGGCGCACCTCCGCCCCCTGACGGGCCTCCCAGACCGCGGTGGCGACGCCGAGGTTCCCCTTGGAGATCGCAGCGAGCCGGCCAACCGTCACGTCCTTCGGATCCAGATCTCCACCCGAGAACAGCTCCTTGATCGCGACTGGGCTCACCATCGGGAACTGCACCGATACCGACCGATCCCGCCAGTCGAACTCGTGGCGTGTCGTGACCACCAAGCCGCCCTGGTCGGGATCGTCGGAGACGAACGTCGGCACCTCATCGTACCGACTGAGGACGAGTTCTGCGAGCCGCTCTACAGGAAGGGGCTGGACCTCAACGATGACCGGAAACTCCCGATCGAGGGCCTGCACCGCCGTGAGGTACGCCCACGCGTACCGGTTCCAGCCGGTCACCACCGTCGCATCGAGGCTCGCCAGATCGTTGAGAAACGCAGACAGCTCCTCGAAGCCGCCGATGCGACGCTCGTACAGGTGCTGGCAGTCCTCTATCACAACAGGGCCGCCGTTGATCTCCGCCCGGATTCGGTCGATCCCGTCGCCCGGATCAAGGCTGACCCGGGTTGCGTCCAGATCCCACACAGCACGGTCTAAGACGGACCCCCGTCCAGAGAAGGGGTCGCCTACGATGGCGACTGGTCCGGCACTCTCACCCGAGAGGACCGCTCTGAACCCCTCGTAATCGTCACCGAGGAGCGTGGGGGCGTCGGCGTCCAGCCCCCGATGCCCCTTTTCGACGGTGCTATCAGTCATATACCTCCATTTTTTTCGTCGGGTCGATGATAATACTGCGGGTCGACCTCGCCAGGCGGTCTCGAGGAACCTATCGATCTGTCTGGTTCGCTTCTCAATACGGTTGTGAGATGATCAACAAAAATCACTCCCCACCGCCCTTATCACGACCAATATTCAGTTGAAAATGCTTATAATCATATGCGTGATCTTATTGGCTATCGTGACCCGTTTGTCAGCGTCGTCAGACGATTCGATTCGGGTCCTCTACGTGAATTCCGACCCGGGTTTCACCGACCTGGTTCAGACGAAACTGAAGCGAACCGAGTTCGATATCCATTGTGCCTCTGCTCGGAATCTAGATGCCGCGCTGGACGTACTGTCTTCAGAACGTATCGATTGTGTCGTGACAGCGTACTCGCTCTGTGAACAGACGGGGATAGCACTCTCCCGATCGATTCGACAACAGGACGAGAAACTCCCGATAATCCTCTTTACTGGCCAAGGTGACGAGGAGATCGCAAGTGAAGCGACCCGGGCCGGTGTGACGGACTACATTCCGATCCGTGCTGACCGTAATAACTTCGAGTTGCTCGCAGGTCGTATTCGGACGCTCTCACACGCCGCTCGGGAACACCGGGCGGCCGAGCGAGTCACTACGCAGCTTCAGCGAACGCTCGAACGGACAACCGACGCGATCTACGCCGTCGATACCGAGTGGCGTATCGAATACATGAACGAGACGATGGCCGAGCGAGTCGACCGTGATCCAGACACCGTTGTCGGGGAAACGCTCTGGGAGGAGTTTCCGCCGATCGTCGGGACGGAACTCGAAGACAAGTATCGAACGGCGATGGAGACCGGTGAACCGGTATCGTTCGAACAGCGTCTGGGAGAGCCGTTCGACTACTGGGTCGAAGTGCGAGCGTTCCCAGATGACGACGGGCTGACCGTCTTTTCACGCGAGATTACTACCGAGCGAGAACGGGAACTGAAGCTAGAGCGCAGTGATGCGATTCTGGAGAACATCCACGACATCGTGTTCATCCTCGACGAGACGGGGAACATCGAGTTCGCGAATACGGCCGCGAAGCGGTTGCTCGCGGGGGATCAGTCGGCCCAGCTCACAGGACAACAGCTTGAAACGGTCGTCGGTGACCGCGTTAGCGATTCCGATATAACGCGATTCTCCCAGGCAGTCGAATCGACGCTCGACGAGATAGAGAGCGATGGTGGGTCGACCGGGTTGTACGATGCAGACCTACAGCTCGACGTTATGACTGGAGCCAGTGAACGAACGTTCGACGTCCGGGTAACGCCGTTCCAGAGTCGAAAGAGTACGCAGGTACTCGTTGTCGCTCGAGACGTTACCGAACAAAGCGAGGTGAAGCGGCAATTGGAACGAGAGCGGGACGCACTCCAGGACCTTCAGGCCGTCATGGCAGAAAGCGATGTCTCGGCCGAGTCACGCCTCCAGAATCTACTGGAAGTCGGCTGCCAGACGCTCGGGCTCGAAATCGGCATCGTCTCGCGGATTCAGGACAGCGACTACACGGTCGAAGCAGTTCACGCACCGGAAGCCGATATCGAAGCTGGCGATCAGTTCGATCTCGAATCGACGTACTGCGCAGAAGTCGTCGGCACGGATTCGGTCCGTTCGTTCGCAGACGCCGTTAGCGACGGGAAAGAGACGCATCCTGCCTACCGTGAATTCGAGTTAGAGTCGTACATCGGCGTGCCACTCGTCGTCGATGACACGCGTTACGGAACCGTCAATTTCTCGAGTCCGACGACGCGAGTCGCGCCGTTCGGAGCGCTCGAACGGACGTTCGTCGAGCTGGTAGCGCAACTCGTGAGTACCGAACTCTCGCGTCGTCGTGACCGTGTCGAACTCGAGCGCCAGGAGTTCCTCTTCGACCGCGTTCAGGACATCGCAGACGTCGGTATCTGGGAACAATTCCCATCGAGCGGCGAGCTCATCTGGTCTGACGGGATCCGTCAGATTCACGGTGTCGACGAGGACTACGAGCCCTCCCTCGACGACGCGATCAAGTTCTACCACCCCGACGACAGAGAGACGATTACCGCAGCAGTCGACCGAGCAACCGAAAACGGGGAACCGTACGACCTCGACCTCCGAATCGTTCGATCCGACGGAGAGGTGCGTGACGTTCGGGCGTGGGGAGAATACGTCGACGACACACAGCGCGGCGACTCAGCACTTCGAGGCGTTTTTCAGGATATAACGGAGCGAAAAGCGGAACGCCGCGAGCATCGAGAGCTCGCGGAGGAATACGAGGCGTTGCTGGAAACGTCCGGAGACGCGATATTCTTGCTTGACGTCGATACCGCTGGTGAGGATCCGTCATTCGAGTTCGCCCGACTCAGTCCCGGCTACGAGTCACAGACCGGACTCACGACCGAGAAAGTTCGCGGCAAGACGCCACGAGACGTGTTCGACGACCAAGAGGGTGCTGAACTCGAGGCCAATTACACTCGCTGCGTCGATCAGGGTGCCCCGATCTCGTACCGCGAAGAGCTCGACATCGGTGACGGTGCTCAGTTCTGGGAGACCAGCCTCGCACCGGTCGTCGTCGACGGCGAGACCGTTCGAGTCGTGGGTATCGCTCGAAACGTCACCGAGCAAGTCGAGCGGGAGCGTGAACTCGAGGCGACGAACCAGCGACTGGAATCGCTCATCGAGGCCACGCCACTCACCGTCATGGAGATCGACACCGATGGCAACGTCGTTCGCTGGAACGACGAGGCCGAGAATATGTTCGGCTGGTCGCCCGAAGAGGTGCTTGGTGAGTTCAATCCGATCGTTCCGGACGAGCAGCAGGAAGAGTTTGCCTCACACCGGCAGCGCGCCCTGAGCGGCGAGCGAATCCGGGCGAAGGAGATACAGCGAGAGACGAAGGGCGGAGACGAACTGGACCTACTCTTGTCGGTCGCGCCGGTTACAGGTTCTGACGGAGAAACCACGAGCATCCTCGCCGTCTTGGAGGACATAACCGAACAGAAACGGTTGGAAACTCGCCTCCGATCGCTTCAGAACACCGCACAATCGCTCAGCGGCGCTGAATCAAGCGCCGAGATCGGAGCGATTGCCGTCGATGCCGCGGCCGAGATACTCGACCTCGATGTCACCGGAATCTGGGAGTACGACGAGCGAGAGGACGCGCTCGTCCCAATTACGGAAACGTCCGCAGCACGAGACCTATTTGGCGAATCTCCCTGGTTCACCCCCGGAGACGGTCTCGCTTGGGACGCGTTTGAGTCCGGTGAAACCCAGGTATATGATGATGTTCAGACCGAGGGCCAACCCCACAACCAGAACACAGAGATACGGAGCGAGATTCTCGTCCCACTGGGTGAGTATGGGCTCATGTCGACAGGGTCAGTTTCCACGCAGGTCTTTTCTGAAACGGACGTCGACCTGTTCCGGATTCTCGGTGCGACCGTGGAGGCAGCCCTCGCACGAGCGAGCAGGGAGGAAGAATTACATCGACAGAACGAACGACTCGACCAGTTCGCGAGCGTCGTTGCCCACGACCTTCGGAACCCGCTCTCCGTCGCAACGGGGTTTTTCGAAATCGCAGAGGAGACCGGGAACGCGGAGCATTTTGAAAAGGTAGAATCTGCACATGACCGAATTGAACGACTCATCGAGGACCTCCTGACGCTGGCACGTGGAGAGACGACGATCGAAGATACAGAAGAGATCAATCTCGAGAGTATTACGACGGAGGCGTGGGGATACGTAGACACTGAAGAGGCAACGCTTACAGTTGCAGATGGGGTCCCGACAGTGACCGGCGACGCAGGACGTCTGACCCAACTCTTTGAAAATCTCTTCCGGAATGCGGTCGAACACGGTGGTGCCGACGTCACGGTGACCGTGGGTCGACTGGACGAGGACGGCGGATTCTACGTTGCGGATACCGGCAGCGGGATTCCCCCGGAGAGGCGAGACGAAGTGTTCCAGTACGGCGTTACATCCAGCGAAGGGGGAACCGGGTTCGGGCTCTCAATCGTGGCTGACATCGCGAAGGCACACGGCTGGACGGTTTCAGTGACAGAGGGAACCGATGGCGGGGCACGCTTCGAGTTCAAGCGGTCGAAATAGTACCCGAGTTCATCTTTCCGACGCCGAACCGATAGTTCGGTAGGCGTACGAAGCGTGAAGAGCCGTGGTACCTCGTCCCTCGGAAGGGTTATCCCTCTCCCGGTCATCTGTCTGTCTGTAATGGCAAACGGTACGGTTGATTTCTTCAACGACACAGGCGGCTACGGTTTCATTTCGACTGACGACGGCGACCTCGACGACGACGAAGACGTCTTCTTCCACATGGAGGACGTTGGCGGCGAGGACCTCACCGAAGGGACGGAGGTCGAGTTCGACATCGAGTCCTCACCCAAGGGGCCTCGCGCGGCGAACGTCGTCCGGCAGTAATACCGAGACACGACTGTCGTTCACAGCGACAGACAACAATCTCGATTTTTCAGATGGGTTCACGTCTGAGCCGACGCTATCCGTACACGTCCGACCCGTCATCTACTGAGGCCTTCAGCGGAGTCGAAGGAACCAACAGACTGGATTCTGAGAGTGAGATATGACCCTACCGCTCGGACCGAGAGGGACTCATCTGCTGGAGACGTGGGGTGTCGTCGCCGACTCCCATCCAACTGGCCCGGCATACGACCTCACCCGACCGACACGGTCAGATCAGTACCGAACGCGTTTGGCGACCTTTATTCAGGAGCCCTCCGATTCGAATTTCGACGCCCTCTGGAACGAGCAGGGACTCGCTTCCGCGAACGAGTGGTTTCCGAGTACCGTCCGGAGTCTGTGGTCCGGCACCTTAGACGACCTCGCGACGTTTCTCGACGAGATTCGAACCACCGAGCAGTACGACGAGTCTTGGAACGAGCGAGTGAGTTGGGGGGCGGTGGTTCCCGAACTCTACTCGAGGGCGCGTGAGGACGGCCCCATCGTGAGCCAACAGGCCCGGAATGGGCTCCGCAAGTTCGGCATCGAACCGGCGAGCGGGTTCGACGCGTTGGTCGATCAACTCACGGCGTTCGAAGAGTGCTACCTCGCGGTGTCCGGTCACGTGACGGCGTCGACCGCGGAGCCGATTCCGGTCTACGAAGAGATCGACCAGTTGTTCGCTCTCGTCACCACGGCCACGCAAGACGATATCAGCGCCGAGGCGTCCGGTCCGCGAGGCGAACTCTACTCTGCACTACGGGGATACCCTGCCCTCTCGACGACGGATCGTGGCCCGATCGAAATCGACTTCGACGCGGCGACCCCGGCTATCGACGGTCATGTCGCTGCGCGACGAAACGATGCCTACGCGGATTTGGAAACCGACCACTGGGCCGGCGGGCACTACGAGACGTGGAAGTGGGATTTCGCGACGTACATCGCGGAGGATGTCACGACGTCGTACCAGCTTACTGATCTGGCTCCCGACGATATCGCTCCGTTCTTCGACGACTTCTGGACCAATTCGGACGAATACACTGACACGGATATGCTGTCGACGCCCGTGCCACAGTACTTGCTCGGGCGGTGGGGTGTCGTTCAACTTGGAGATTTCCGCGAGACATGTGAGGAAGATCCAGAACGGGCGGCGACAGTTCTTTCGACGCTCTTTTCGGAGGATGAACATCTGGTAGACCGACTGGAGCAGTTCTACGAATTTGCAGCGAGCGAGGACGTCTCTGATGGGAACCTACTCCGAATCGTCTCGACCCTGCTGATGGGTGTCTATCCCGATGACTACGTCAACTTCCAGTACGAGCGATTCGAGACGTTCTTCACTGATTGCAGTAACGTCGAGTCCCTAGAAACGGGATTCGACGCTCGACAGTACTATCGAATCGTCCTCGCCTGTCGTGACCTTCGGGACGTGATGCAGGAGAAACTCCCAGACGCGTCGATGCTCGACGTCCACACGTTGATCCGACTCTATCAGGATTTTCGCGAGCGCTCTCAGTAACGGTTCGCTCGTATCGTGTGTTGACGGAGTTCTTTCGTGACGATACAGTGTGATTCTATGTATGAGCCCGAGTGCCGAGCACTCGCAGGTGGTCTCCGCTCTTGTGGAGGCAGTCTGCTCCGATCCAAGGATTACATTCGCGGTCGTGTTTGGCCCACAAATCTCGGGCGGGTCTACACTCTGGGATCGGATAGCATTCAGAATAACCGCGATTGACAGTCCCTGCCGGCGATTATCAACTGGTCCCTTACGCGACTTCGGATGGCCGTTTTGCGCGACCAAGCCAGCAATTCAGTAAATCGGAGGCTAGAGGAGCGATCACGAGAGCAGTGTGGAGCAAGTTACCGAATTTGCCCGTAAATCTAATGCTCCGACAGGGATTCGAACCCTGGTCATTGCCGTGAGAGGGCAATATGATTGGCCGGACTACACCATCGGAGCGCCGTCGTATCTTTATCGAGGATGTGGCGATATTTAAACGCAACTATCTCGGTCGTCCGTGGGATGGTCACCCGCGGAGGACCGCCCACCGGCGTATAGTATAAAGGCTCTCCGTGTCTTCGATTCGGACGTCATGAGTCTCGACGGCAGTGCGACCATCGTCACGGGAGCGAGTTCGGGTATCGGGGAAGCGACCGCACACGAGTTCGCGAGTCGGGGAGCCCGCGTCGCCCTCGCCGCGCGGGGCGAGGATCGTCTGGCGGCGATCGCCGCCGATCTCGAGGAGGAGTACGGGGTCGAGACGCTGGTCGTCCCGACGGACGTCCGGGACGAGGCGGCCGTCGAAGACCTCATTGCCACCACTGTCGACGAGTTCGGTAGGCTGGACGTCCTCGTCAACAACGCCGGACTGGGGCGTGGCGGCGACGTGGCCGACCTCTCGACGGAGGATTACCGCGCCATGATGGACACGAACGTCGACGGCGTCTTCTTCGCGACGCGGGCGGCTCTGCCCCACTTGACGGCGTCGGATGGAAACCTGATCTTCGTCGGGAGTTTCGCTGGGCAGTACCCCCGTCCCGGGAACCCCGTCTACTCGGCGACGAAGTGGTGGGTGCGTGGCTTCGCCCACGGCGTCGAGGGGCAGTCCGGGCCGGAGGGCGTCGGCGTCACCGTCGTCAATCCGACGGAGGTGCGGACGGAGTTCGGCGGCGACGACGGCGACTCCTTCGCCGAGCGGTTCGACCCGGGCGAGGTGAGCGAACCCGAGGAAATCGCAGACGCCATCGGCTTCGCGGCCGCGCAGGATCACTCGACCGTCCACGAGATCGACGTGTACCGGCGCGACAAGTTCGAGGGGTGGTGACTCACCGATTTCGGTCGACCCGTTCGACGCCCGCCGTCGCCGCGACGTGCTTGAGTTGCTGGATGTCGCGCATCGCCGCGTGTTCGGTCCCGTGGGTGCGGTCGCTCGTCGCGAGGACGGTTCCGTCGTCGGTACGGAGACGCCACCGGAACCCGTCGTCGGCCTCGATCACCTGAAACGTCGCTCGAGTCATGGGATTTCGTGCCGGATCAGGGGTCCACAGTGTTCACCGACGGCGTTCGTGGGGACGTCCGGCGGGAGTCACGCTCCCACACCGGCCCGAGTCGCTCGCCAGCACGCTGACAGTTGGCTACGATACTCACGATCAGGAGAGTTGTCTGGACCACCAGCGGAGCCAGTCCGCGAGCGGGCCGCGCATCCCCTCGACGTGGACGCGGACGGTCCCGTCGAGATGCCACCGGGCGAACTCCGACTCCGAGTCCATCCGCAAGGGCACGTCGACGGTCACCTCCTCGAACGTGCATTCGAGATCCTCCTCGCTGTCGATGGCCGTATCGAGCACGTCGTCGACGACGTCCAGCCACGTCTGTCCCTCGTCGGCGACGGGTCGCTCCGACGGATCGTTCGGCATCAGCTAGCGCAAGTGACGACACCGGCTTGTATCTTCGCCTCGCGGCGGGGGTGAGGGCGAAGCGTTTTCAGGACCCGTGGCGACGTACGACCATGCCGACCTCCGAAGCCGGTACCGGGGACGGTGACGGGACCGGGCTTCACCGACTGTTCGAACGGCGGCGAATCAACGCACTCCTCGGGTGGCTGTTCGTGGGCGTGCTCTGTCTGGTCGGCGTGGGCGCGACGATCGACGGGCGCCCGCTCTGGGCGGGCTTCTCCCTGGCGCTCGTCGGTCTCGCCCTCGTCCCCACGGTCGCGTTCCGCAGACTCGACGCGATGGTGCCGTGGGAGGTGCTGGCGCTCGCGTCGGTGCCGTCGCTGGGACGACTCCTCGTCGTCGGGCAGACCGTCGGCGGTGTGACGCTCACCGGTCGCATCACCACGTACGTCGCCGTCGCCGCCGCGGCGCTCATTCTCGCGGTCGAACTCGACGTGTTCACGCCCGTCCAACTGAGTGACTCTTTCGCCGTAGTGTTCGTCGCCATCGCGACGGTCGCAACCGCGGGGCTGTGGGCCGAAGTGCGGTGGCTCTCGGATATCCTGCTTGGGACGAGCGTTCTACTCGACGGTCGCCCCGAACACGTCATCGAGGAGGCGCTCATGTGGGACTTCGTCGCCGCGACCATCGCGGGCGTCGTTGCCGGGATCTGTTTCGAATTCTACTTCCGTCGTTACGCGGACGTCACGCCGCGGTATCCGGTCGCATCCGGCGGTGACCGGCGGGAGGGTGGGGGTTGATGCGGATCCGCGACCGCATCGGCCTCGACGAGCGCCGCCAGCGACAGCTCACGCGGGCGATGCAGGTGGCGCTGCTCGTGTTGATCGGCCTCGGACTCGAACGGGGAACTCCCGGCATCGTCGTCAACGCGACCATCGGGCTACTCGTGACCCAGCTTCCCGCCGTCCTCAGACGCGACTACCACATCCCGATGGACTCCGCGCTGACGCTCTGGATCACCGCCGCCGTCTTTCTGCACGCGCTGGGGACTGCCGGGCTCCCGGGATCGACGACCAACTTCTACCGGAGCGTCCCGTGGTGGGATCACCTGACGCATACGCTGTCGTCGTCGATCGTCGCCGCGGTGGGCTACTCGACGGCCCGTGCGATCGAACTCCACTCCGACGACGTCTCCCTCCCCGGTCGGTTCATGTTCGTGTTCATCCTCCTGTTCGTCCTCGCGTTCGGCGTCTTCTGGGAAGTCCTCGAGTTCGCCGTTGCGGGGATCGCCACCCTCTCGGGTACGCAGAGCATCCTCACACAGTACGGACTCGAGGACACGATGCTCGACCTCGTCTTCGACACACTCGGCGGGGTCGTCGTCGCGGTGTGGGGGACGGCCCACCTGACGGACGTAGTCGGCGCGCTCGCGGATCGGCTCGACCGCGCCGAGAGGTGAAGGCATCTGCCGTAGACGTGATCAGGGGAGTCGCTCGGCCGCCACCTGTGCAGTGGCGATGACGCCGAACGCCGCACACGCGACGACAGCGTAGTGTCTCCCCGAGATCGAGTCGAACGGCGAAACCCCGACCGCGGCCAGCGCCACCGCCACCGCGAGGACGGCGGCCACGCCGAGATACCACCGCCACCAGCGGCGGTATCGCCGGTCCGTGTCCGCCACGAGATACGGGAGGCAATCCTCGGCTCTCACTGCGAGTTCGACCTGGCCCGCTCGCCGATCGTAGTCGACGATCCCCTGTTCGGCGAGCTTCGGGAGGTGCATCTGGTAGAGGGCGGTCTGGACCCGCTTTCGCTGCTTGTAGGTCACCGCCTCCGGCTCACAGTCGTTCTCGATTCCGGCGATGTACTCGCTCAGATCGCGCAGATCGACCGGCTCGCCGCGTCCGCGGAGGTAGTGGATGACCTCCCGACGCCGCTCGTTGCGCAGCATCGAAAACAGGTCGTCCCGCGACAGGTCGGGTGCCTCGGTGGCACTGAGTTGTGGTACCATCCGTCACGTCCGAGGCCGAGGCTCAGTCACGGTGGTCGTCCGGTCGCGGCGACGACGGCCGACACGTCCGTTCTCCCTTCGCACCCCAGCCGTGCATTCGCTCCCGATCCCACACTGACGCCGCGTCGCAGTGCACGGTAGACGGTACACTCGCTATCATTCCATCAACGACAGGTTATAAGTTGTGGCCGACGGTCGCGTCGCCGACGGAACCGGCGTCTCCCGGAGTCGGGGGAATCCGGGACGACACACAGTCGCCGGTGTGTCTGTAGGCCTGGGACACGCCGAGCGTGTACGGACCCCCGCCGCGGAGCGGTCGAGCGGGGACCCCCCGACTGTGGCGAGTCGCTGGACCGCGGGTCGCAGAGTGGCCGGCGGCCGACACCCCCGCAGACGGACGTGCATTTAAGTTTCGCGTGGTCGAACGTCTGACACGAGTCATGGTCTTCAAGAAGATCACGCTGATCGGCACGAGTTCGGAGAGCTTCGACGAGGCCGCGGACGACGCCATCGACCGCGCCGTCGAGACGCTGGACAACGTGAAGTGGATCGAAGTGGACGAACTCGGGGTCGAACTGGCGAGCGTCGAGAACCGGGAGTACCAGGCCGAAGTCACCGTCGCGTTCGAACTCGAGGAGAAGTAGGCCACGGTCCCCGACGTCGGCTGTCCCGTGGTGCCAGTCGAATCGAACAGATTGAAGCCGCCCCGAGGCGTCCGTGGTGGCATGTCCCTGGTGGTCGTCCCGGTTCGATACCCGCTCAGCAGACACTCCCGGGCGACGCTCGCGGAGGCCGTCCGTATCGCCGAGGAGCGCGGCGCCGATCTGACGATCCTCCACGTCGACCTCTATCAGGAGGGTCGCGAGGTGACACGGACCGATCTCAAGCGGGCGGTCGAGTCGGAGTTCGGACGGATCGGCCGCGCACGCTACGTCGTCCGCCGGGGCTTTCTGGTCGAGGAGACGATCCTCGACGAGGTGGCGGCCGAGAACGCGGACGTGGTCGTCATCGGCTCGAAACAGGTCAGCCGGTGGCGTCGCACCTTCAGTCGCTTCCTCGACGACCCCGACATCGACCGATTCCTGCGGGAGAAACTCGACTGCGACGTGGTGACCGTCAGCGCGTAGCTCACTCCGTCGCCTCGTCGTCGACCGGCGTTTCGAGGCCGTCCGGCCCGCTCGCCGACGTCCCTTCACCGTCCGTGGGTTGGCGGTCGGTGCCGTCCTCGACGGCGACGCGGGCGCTGGCGGTCCCGCTGTGTTCGTCGAACACTAGTTGCTGGTGCGGGTAGGCGAACTCCACGTCGGCGTCCTCTAGAGCCGACCAGATGCGCTCGCGCACGCTCGACTCGACCCGCGTGACCTTGTACGGCACCCGGACCCAGTAGCGCAGGTTCAGGTGGACGCCGCTGTCGGCGTAGGAGTCGATCAGACACGTCGGCTTGGCGGGATAGCGTGCGCTCCCGATGCGGATGTCCGGCCCGCCCTCGATCACTCCCTCACAGTTGCGTGCGGCCCGCTCCATGATCCGCCTCGCCTCCGCCAGGTCGCCCTCGTAGGTGACGAGTATGGAAAGAGAGAGCCGGGTCCGTTCGTCCTCGGCCGAGAAGTTGGTCACGTCGCGCTCGCGCATCGAGGAGTTGGGGACGACGAGGAAGGTGTTGTCTAGCGTGAATATCTTCGTGTACCGGAGGGTGATGTCGTCGACGAAGCCGCGGCGGCCGTCCTCGAGTTCGATCATGTCGCCGATCTCGTAGGGATTGTCCGCGAGGACGAACACGCCGTTGATGATGCTCCCGACGATGGGCGCGAGGACGATACCGAGGACGGCCGAGAACACCGTCACCGAGAGGACGATGTCACCGAGCCCGAGGCCGACGATGCTCCCGGCGACGAGCGTCGCGAGGATGACGGTCGAGGCACGGATGAATCCGAGAACCGTCTGGGCGACGCTCTGTCGCTCGAACCGGCGAGCGATGGGGCGCCCGAGCAGTCGGACCAGAAACTTCGAGAGGACGACCCCGAGGACGACCACGAGCGCCGCGGTCAGCACCTGGACGATCCGGAACTCCCACAGCCACCGCACCAGCGCCTCGGTCTCGGCTGGCGACGCCGTGCCCACCGCGACCGTCCCGATGTCCATGTCGGTCTCTCTCCGCGTCCGGAAAAAAGGGTTTCCACGCCGTCGCCACCGTTCGGAAGTTACTAACTCGTCGACGACACAGGAGTGAGACGCATGGATCGACGGACACGCGAGTATCTCGCGGGGCGGTTCGGCGACTACTACCGGAGCGCGGAGCCGACGCTCCCGCCCGCCCCCGACGCCCGGGAGTGGGGGCACATCCCGTGGACGCGCGGGGAGTCGACGACGATGGTTCGCCACCAGTCGATCTACGACCTCGGCGACTTGGGTGACTTCCTCGCGCGCGAGGCGCCGCGACACGTCTACTTCTCCGCGGCGCGCTACGACGACCCCGGTGCGGACACGATGGACGAGAAGGGCTGGCTGGGCGCCGATCTCGTCTTCGACCTCGACGCCGATCACCTCCCGAGCGTCGACCCCGAGGTGACCGCCTACGCCGAGATGCTCTCGGCCTGCAAGGACGCCCTCCGTCGGCTCCTCGACCTGCTCGAAACCGACTTCGGCTTCGAGGACGTGACCGTCGTCTTCTCCGGGGGTCGGGGCTACCACGTCCACGTTCGCGACGACGGCCTCGCGGAGCTTTCCTCCGCGGCCCGCCGCGAGATCGTCGACTACGTTCGCGCAATCGATCTCGACGTCGAGGGGCTGGTCCGGACCCGCGCGGTCGGTGGGGCGACGCGACGCGAACTCCGCACTCGTGGTGGGTGGGGCCGGCGCACGCATCGCCACCTCCGGGAGTTCGTCGAGGAGCTACGCACTCTCGACAGGGCCGACGCCGAGGAACGGCTCACGGCCTACGACGGCATCGGCGAGGGGCGGGCGAACACCCTCCTCGGCGCGTTCGTCGGGAGCGAGGCCGTCGCGGATGGCAACGTCGAGGCGGGCGGGCCGGGCGCGCGGACTCTGGTCGAGGCGCTCGCCCACGAGACGGTCGAGCGCGAGATGGCGCCCATCGACGAACCGGTGACGACGGACACGCACCGGCTGATCCGCCTCCCCGGGAGTCTCCACGGTGGGAGCGGGCTGGTCGTCCGCCGGATCGACCACGACGCCGTCGACGACTTCGATCCGCTGGTCGACGCCGTCCCCGAGCGGTTCACCCGGCGGTCGATCCGGGTCGAGGTGACCGACCCCGGAACGGTCGAACTCGACGGCGACAGCTTTACACTCGCTGCCGGCGAGCAATCCGTACCGGAGTATGTCGGCGTGTTCCTGATGGCACGCGGCCGAGCCCGGAAGGTCAAAGAATGAACGTGGAGGAACTGCGCTCGGTACAGCGCACCGAACGGCAGAAAGATAGCCTCCAGCACCTTCGGGACTCCTTCTATCGTGACGTTTCCGACTACATCGCCGAACGGAAGGCCGAACGCAAGCGGATGGCGGCCGAGGCCGACGACCCCTTCTCCTCGCCGGAGGTGAGCCGCCTCACCGACGAAATCGAGACCGCAGAGGAGGTCGTCGAGAGCATCTACGAGCGGCGTGTCGGGAAGATCGTCAAGCGGGCCACCTTCGCCGCCGCGGGCATGGCCACGGAGGACGAGGGGCTCACCAGCGAGGAGCGCGACCTCTTCGACGACTTGGTCGCTCGGATCGAGCGGAACCGCGAGACGGTACTCGACACGCTCGCGGAGGGGGACACCGCCCCCGAGACGGACACCGACGAGACGGAGCGCGCCGATCCGACCCCGCCGAGTACCGACCCGGCGCCGGCCTCCGACGGGACGCCGGAGCTGGACTCGGACTCGGACTCGGAGCCGGAGCCGGCGTCGGAGTCGGAGTCGGGGTCGAAATCGACTCCGGGGCCGGCGCCCGATCCGGACGACCTGCTCGCGGAGGCGATGGGTGGTGACACATCACCGACCGACGACGTCCCGAACGACTCGGGAGAGCCGGCGGCCGACACCCCGAACACGGCGGTCCCGTCCGGTGAGTCGCCCACGACCGACGGGGGCGAATCGCCGGATACCGACCGGACGACCCTACGGATCACGCGCGACGTTGGCGAAATCTTCGGCGTCGACGAACGGGAGTACGACCTCGCCAGCGAGGACGTGGTGACGCTCCCGACGCCGAACGCCGAACCCTTGCTGAATCGGGATGCCGCCGAGCGACTCGACGTGGAGTGAGAGCGCGACCACGGCCGATCGAATCCCCACCGATCAGCGATCGCTCAGTCGGTAGCCGACGAGACCGACGATCACCATGCCGCCGACGGCACCCAGGATTTCGATGCCGGGGAACGAGGGGATGGAGTTGCTCTCGGCGGGGGCCGTCTCGGCGTCGCCGGTTCCGTCAGTGTCGGCGCCGGCCGTGGCCTGGATCCGTTCGGCGCGGGCGTCCGTGAGGTCGAGTCGGATCGTCTCGCCCGTGGACACGGGGCCGTCGCTGACGAGGAGCGGGATGGGCGAGTCGCCGACACGCAGGTTCTCGGAGTGATCGATGGCAGCCGGATCGTACCCCTGAACGACGACGGTGAGTGACGACGTGTCGCGCCAGACCGACGTCTCGAGTTGCGGCCCGTCGAGATCGTAGGCTACGCCGACCCGCGCGGTGCCGTTGGCGGGGACGGTGACGTCGAGTCGAACGCCAGCGTCGGTCCGCCGGTAGTCGGCCTCCTCGTTCTGTACCATGCCCGCGTAGGGTGTGGCGTTCGACGCGATGGGAAGTTCGACCGAGCCGACGAACGGTCGATCCCCCGTGTTCCGGAGGGTGACGGTTTGGATCACACTCGGGACGCCCGACGCGTTTTCCGGCGGCACCATCTGCAGGACGTAGCCCCTCTGCGCGTCGGCGGCGACGCGCAGGGTGGACGAATCGTTGGTCGGCGGCCGCGTCCGGATCGTGGCCGTGCCGTTCGCGGACGGGGCGACCGACTGTCGGTACGGGACGCCGTCGACCGTGGCCCGCAGACGATAGGTCTCGTTCGCTTCGACCGGATCGACCGCGAACGTGCCCTTCGAGTCGGTTTCGACGGTCGTCACGACGAAGCCGTCGCCGTCGAGCACCTCGACGGAGACGCCGGACAGGGGTGTGTCCGAGTCGTCGACGACGCGACCGTCCACTCGCTCGGAGAGGTGGATCGACGCGTGGGTGTCGTTGCGCAACACGTCGTAGTGGGTCGTCCCGCCGTACGCGACACGAACGGCGTAGCGTGGAGCGTCGTCGACCGCTACCGAGAACGACGAGTCCTGCACCGTCGTCCGCGCGGAGTCACCGGCGCGCTGGAGGGATTCGGAGACGGGAACGACGGTCACCTGCGATCCGTCGGCAGTTCCGTTCTCGACGGTGATGGAGCCCGAAACGGTCGTCTCCGCGGTGGCGGTCGGGGCGAAGGCGAGGCAACTGAGGCCGACGACGAAGACGAAGGCGAGGGTGAGTGTGCGTTTCATATCAGTCTGCAACCTCCGGAGCCGATCCGCCGCTTGGATCGCGGACGCCGGCACTGGTCAGGGCACCGTGTCGCGGATCGAACAGCAAGACGAGGCTCATCCCGGCGAGCAGGAGGACGATGGCGAGTCGCATCAGCGTCACGAACGGGATGCGCTTGACGGTCAGCGAGACCGTTCCGTCGCTGACGCCGGCGATGACGTAGGTGTCCGAGACGAGTCCCCGATCGATGAGGACGTCCCTGATCTGCATCCCGCCCTGTTTGGGGTAGCGACGCTGGCCGGCGACACCCGACGTGACCAGTTCGTCGCCGTCGTAGACGGCGAGCGACACGCCCTCGGCGACGACGCGAGTCGGCGTGACGCTCTCGGGGGGCGACGCCGCCGGACCGATGCTCTGGGGGCTGGCGAGGAGAATGGCGTCGGCGCTCGGCACGAAGTCCCACAGCAGGCGCCCACGAGCGACGATGTGTTGCCCGTCGGTGACCGAGACGTTCGTCTCGTTGCCGGCGATGCCCACCCAGACGCTCGAATCGTCGAGTTGGACGACCGTCGCCCGTGGTCCGGTCCGGACGTTCGTCACGGTTCCGTGAACCGTCTGGTCGGACCCGTTCAGCGCCGGCCCACGCTCGACGACTTGGTCCGTCGAGAGCGCGTACGTCCCAACGGACGGATTCCGTGGGAACTCGGTTCGCGAGTGATCGAGGACGCGAACCGTGTAGTCCGAATCAGGGATCGCCTGCTGTGACGTGTCGATCGACTCGCCCGCGGCGCCGGTCGCCATCACCGACGCCTGTCCGGCGAAGAGGTACATGAATGGGAGCGACAAAACGAGGAGGGCGGCGCCGACGTGGATGAGGGTGATTCCCGACTCTTTCAGCCTCGCGCCGCGGGACGACGCCGCCCGGAGCCGCCCGAGCGCGCGCTTGACCGTGCCGAGAATGGCGTAGGCAACCGGTGGGAGCACCGAGAGGGCGCTCGTACTCCCGACCACCTGGTAGACGAGGGCGTCGTCCGGGCGCGTCGTCGCCAACTGCCACGTCTCGGAGGGGACCACGAACGCCCCGACGACCGTCGCGGCGGTGAAGACACCCAGGCCGACGACGCTCCGCCGACTCCGCTCGCGGTCGTAGTCCATGTAGAACCCGAGCAGGAGGAGGAGCCCGAGCACGAGCGGGTAGCTCCACAGGTTGTAGTATCGCGCTTCGACGGAGACTTCGAGTCCGGTGACGGCGTTCCGCAAGAGCGGGAACGACAGCCCCCACAGCGAGACGAACGTGAGGAGGCCGAACCCGAGGACCGCGACGTGGAGGAGGGTCCGATGGCGGAGCCATCCGTCGCCGTGGCTCTCGGTGCCGTCGGACGCCTGTTTCTCGTCGTCGAGCAGCCAGTAGATCAGCGGTGCGACGACGCCGAGCGTGACGGTCACCGCCATGAGCACGAGGATGGCCGCCCCGATCCCCCCCTCGGCGAACGAGTGGACGCTCCGGAAGACGCCACTCCGGACGACCGACGTGGTGTACACGGCGAGGGCGAACACGCTCGCGGTCATCGCGGGCGCGAGGATACGATATCGACCGTCCGGCTCGTAGGCGGTGACCGCGTGAAGCGTGGCGGTGAGAAACAGCCACGGGACGAGAATGGCCGTCTCCACGGGATCCCACGCCCAGATACCGCCCCACCCGAGGACGGTGTACGACCAGAGGCCGCCGAGTGCGACTGCCGCAGTCAGGAACAGCCAACTCGCGCGGAGCCAGCGCGTGACGCTCCCGTACCACGCTGGGAAGACACCACCGTTGCCCCGGAACAGCGAGACGAAGTGGGCCGCACCGATGGCGAACGGCATCGCCAACAGCGCGTAGGCCGTGAACATCACGGGGGGATGAATCGCCATGTACGGATCGACCAGAAGCGGGTTCAGCCCCTGACCGGTCGTCGGGACGAACCCCGGCGGCGCGCTCGGGAACTGCGTCCGGATGGACGCGAACGGGTTCTCGACCAACAACATCCCCGTGAAGTACGCGACGAGGCCGAGAGTGAGCGCGTGAACGAGCTTCGCGGATCGGTTCGGCACGCCACGGACGGCGCCAGCCACCATGGCCACGATCGAGACGATGGTCGCCCACAGCAGGATCGACCCCTCGTTCGCGGCGTAGACGCCGGTCACCCGGTAGAGAAGCGGGAGATACGCGGCGGTGTTCTGCCAGACGTAGGCGTTCGTGTAGTCAGTGACGACAAACTGATAGGAGAGCTGAAGCAGTGCCGACAGGAGAAGGACCGTCGCGGCCATGGTGAGTTTCGGCACCGACGAGAGATATGCGTCGTCGTCGACGAGATACGCACGCGAGAGGAGGACGGCAGCCGAGAGCGACGCGCCGAAGGCCGCCGCGAGCAGGACCGTTCCGATGTTCGGCGTCATCGTGTCTCACCCGCCGTGTACGTTCGCTCGCCGGCCTCGAGATACGAGAGGAAGTCGTCGGTCTCGGCGTAGCCGTTGATCCGGACGAGCACCTCGCCCCCCGGCGTGATGATCACGTGCTGGGGCGGATAGTTGACGTTGTACCGCCGCTGCAGACGAGAGGCGGCCGCCCCGTCGTCGTCGAGGTTGACGGCGACCTGCACGAAATCGTCCAGTTCCGACTGCACCGCCGGATCGGCGTACGCCTCGCGGTTGTAATCCTCACAGTAGGTACACCACGTCGTCCAGAAGTAGACGATGATCGGTTGCTCCTGTTCGGCGGCAACCTGCTGGGCGTCGGTGAAGTTCGTTCGCCACTGTGTCTCCCCGTGATACGAGTAGTTCTCGTCGCTCAGCGCGGGGGCCGAATGCATCGAAAAATACCCAATACTGAGCAAGATTACGAAGAAGGCGAGCGTCGTCGCCTTTCGAGCGTTCATTCCTGACCGCCCGTAACGGCTTCCCCTAGTAAAAGGTACTGTCTATCCCACTCAGCGTGAGAAACGCCTCGAATCGATTGCGTGTTCTACAAAATTTAGAGCCGATATAACTGCCTTTCAGAATTTTATATCCCCGATCGCGAGTGCGCACGATGAACCATTATCAACGGCTGAAAACGTCGCGTTTTCTCAGCCACGCTAGAGAGAACGAGGGTTTATACTGTGTTTTTCACCCTCGCTAGAGGGGGGGAAGGTTTATGTCGTGTGTGCATTCATTGCGAACGACTGCGCACTACAGACGGAGTCGATAACGCAACTATGACAGCAAACGTCGAACAGATGACCGAGGACGCATGAGTCAGGGCGATTCGACGCTCCTGCTCAAACCCGCAGTCCTCCTCGTCGGAACGGTGATCGCCGCCGTCGTCGTCGTGTTCGCCGTCAACGGTCTCATCGCGTATCTCGGCATCGGTGCCGTCGGTACGGATGGGGCACAGGCGGGGCCGGCAGCGACACCATCGGCCGGGGGGAACGCCACTGGCGGGGGCGGTACAGCCGCCGACACCGGAGGCGTCACGAAGCTTCCGGGGGCGTGGAGCGGAAGCAAGTGGTACAACGAAGAACTACGCGAACAGGAGTTCGACTACAAAGATCCGGAGGCGGGCCAGGAAGTGCAGTTCTCGCCCAAGGAAATGAACGAGTCGACCCTGCCGGAAAACGAGCACCGGGCCGAACTCGTCCGCGAGGGTCGGAGTCTGTTCGCGAACACGTCCGAAGAGATGCCGGAAAACGTCGGGAACGACCTGTCGTGTGCGAACTGTCACGGCGGGGGCGACCTCCCGACGGCGACCGGCATGGTCGGACAGGACATCGACATGATCCCGCTCGTCGGAACCGCTGCGGGCTACCCCGAGTGGACGGGCCGAACCCAGCGCATGCGCGACATGCGCCAGCGGATCATGGGCTGTTTCCTCCGGAGCATGAACTCTCCCGGCGCCGAGGAAGGGGTGCCGGAGTACGACAGTCGAGAGATTCAGGCCATGGAGTCGTATATGGTCTGGCTGAACAAGGGCACTCCCAGCGAACGCGTCCCCTACTGGCGCCACATCGAAAAGCCGGAAGGTGACGAGAAGGTGCCGGTCGAGGAGGTCAACCCCGTTCGCGGAGCCGAACTCTACCTTGAGAACTGTGCGTCCTGTCACGGGGCGGACGGGCAGGGGATGGAGGGCCAGTACCCGCCGCTCTGGGGTGAGGGCTCCTACAACGACGGCGCCGGCATGGGGCGGGTGTACACCTCCGCCGGCTTCATCCGTGAAGCGATGCCCTACGGCGCGGGCCACACGTTCTCCAACTGGGAGGACGTCCAGGACGTCGCCGGGTACATGAACGCGCACAAGCGGCCGCATCTGCCACGCCAGCCCAAAGACTGGGCGGCTGCCGGTGCCCCCGACGAGGGGATCTACTACAACCGCACGCAACAGCGCCTCGGCTACGAGATGAACCCGATGACGAAGAAGCTCATGCTGGCGGGCATCCCCATCGACGACACCGAACTCGAAGCGGACATGATCCCGGAGGACACGAGCCGCTACGACCAACCGCTCCGCGACGAGGAGGTCAACGGCTCGTGGGAGACCACCTGGATTCGCACCTACGAGGACGTCGGCAACGAGACGGAATCGAATCGGACGGAATCGAATCGGACGGCGCTCACTGCGGAGAGCGCAGTCACGACGGCGATAGAAGACGACGAATCGAACGCAGCTACGTAGCCGTCAGCCGTCGATGAGTCCACAACGACAGCTCGAATGATCGAAACGCCCTCCACGGTCGCGATCTTCGTTGCGGGCGTACTGACGATTCTGACGCCGTGTTGTCTGCCGATGATTCCCGTCCTCGTCGTGGGGGCGAACGGTCACCGCTTCCGTCCAATCGCCATCGTCACGGGGAGTACGCTGACCTTCACCGCCCTGGGGGTGTTGACGGGGTCGGTCGGGTCGGTCACGCCCGAGCGCGTTCGCGTCCCCTTCGCCCTGTTTATGCTCGTGTTCGGCGTCGTGCTGGTCGACGACGACGTCCACGAACTCTACTCGCGATACGCCTCCCGTCTCGCGGGGCGAGCGACGGTCCTCACGGGGCGGATCGACGAGCGACGCCATCCGGTCGCGAACGCGTTCGTCGTCGGCCTCCTGCTGGGCGTCATCTGGCTCCCCTGTGTCGGCCCGATCCTCGGCGGCGTCCTCGCGTACGTCGGATCGACCGCGAACGTCGCCGGCGGCGCCGCGCTCCTGTTCACGTACGGAGTCGGATTCTCGATTCCGCTCCTCGGCGTGGCCTACGCTGGCCAGGCGGGTGGACGTCGATTCGTCGACGCCGTCGCCGACGAGTCGGGGGACGTCTTCCGCGCCGCGACCGGATACGCCTTCCTCGCGCTCGGAGTGGCGATACTGTTCGACTTGGACAAGCTCGCACTCGCATCGGTAACGAACTGGCTCTAACACATATGACGACGGAACGTAACGACGGAGACGAACGGAATCGCACGCGATCGAACCCCTACAGCGCCGCCCGCGTCGTCGGTCGGATCACGGGAATCCTCCACCGCGTGACGCGGAGCCGTGCCGTGAAGTGGGGGACGCTCCTGTTCGGGACGCTCTCGATGGTGCTCGTGTTCGGCGTCGCGTCGAAGACGATGTACGGCGTCGAACACGGGGGGAACCTGCTCGCGTACTGGCACATCTCCCTCGCGTGGGTCGCCGCCACGGCGCTCGGCACCACCTTCCTGGGGAGCGTGCTGTATCTCCGGTACCGGGGACAGTTTTGGAGCCGTCTCGCCCACAGTGCGGGCGAACTCGGCTTCCTCTTCGCGACGCTGACGCTCCTCCTCGGGAGCGTATGGGGCAAGGTCATCTGGAACTCGTGGTGGGAGTGGACGGACGTCCGTCTGGTCACCTTCCTCGTGGTCTGGTTCATCTACGCGGGGTATCTGGTGGTGTCGTCCGCGACGACCCGGGGAACGGGCGACCGATACGCAGCGGTGTACGGCATCATCGGGTTCGTCACGGTGCCCATCTCCTACGCCTCGACACGACTGTGGACGCCGACGTTCCACGAAACCACGATGGGAAATCCCCAGGTCAGCGCGAATATCGACCCCACGACGCTGGTCGTGACGCTCGTCGCGGCGACGCTGCTGTACGTCTATCTGCTGGGGCTTCGTATCCACGTCCACGAAGTGGCCGACCGCGTCCGCAGAGTTCAGAGCGCACGGAGGTGAGATAGATGGAACCACTACTACTGTTCGGCTACACGGCGCTGTTCGTGGCCTTGTTCGGCTACGTGGCGTATCTCCAGCGCCGACTGCACCGGCTCGAACGACGACTCGACGACGCGCGATAACTCGGCCCGAGTCACTCCTCGACGACGAACTCGAAGGTGGCCACTCCCGCGAGGAGCAAGACGGTCGTATAGAGCACGAGGAGGCGGAGCCAGGAGCCCACCTGGCCGCCGGTCGTGAGTGCCGCCGTGAGTTCCACGCCCGAGAGGAGGATGGGCACGACGAGTGGAACGAGCAACAGCGGCAAGGCGAGTTCGTCGAGGTCGGAGCGGAAGGTGAGCGTCGCGACGACGACGCCGACGGCGGCGAATCCGACGGCGGCGATGGCGATGATTCCGACGAGCGCGAGGCCCGTCCGGGGCGTCGGGGTGTAGCCGAGCAACACCACCGTCGTGCCGAGTGTCAACACGTTCACCGCGAAGACGAACAGCGACGTGCTCACGACCTTGCCGAGATAGACGGCCGAGCGGTCGACTGGGGCGATCAACAGCCCGTCGAGCGCCCCATTCCGATCCTCGACGGCGGCCGTCTTCGTCACGCCCAGCGTGCCGCCGAAGATGAAGGCGATCCAGAGGGCGCCGCGCCCGAGCACCGCCGGCTCTCGGAACGTCTTGACGAAACTGAAGGCGAACGCGAGGACGACGAGGAGAGCGAACACCGCCATCGTCGTCGTGACGCGTTTCGTTCGACTCTCGACGAGGAGATCCTTCTTCGCGATCAGATAGACGGCGGTGAGCGCCGACGTCATCGGCTCCCCCGTGCCGTCGCGTCGTCGACCCCGATCGCTCGACGGTAGTTCGACGCGAACGACGCGTACGACGACGCATCGAGGTCGACGTCCGCGGTCAGTCGCCCTCTGTCGACGACGAGCGCCCGATCACAGCGGTCGAACCCACGTTCGAGGTCGTGGGTCGTCAGGACGACGGTTCGGTCGTCGAAGCCGTCGAGGACGGCCGCGAGGTCACCAACTGACCGCTGGTCGAGGCCGGAGTACGGTTCGTCGAGGAGCAACACGTCGGGGCGATGCAAGAGTGCCCGGGCGAGCGACAGGCGCTTGCAGAGACCGTGGGAGAACGCGGCGGGTCGCTGGCTCGCGCGGTCGGCCAGATCCACCGTGTCGAGCACCGCCTCACACCGGGCGGCCACGTCGTCGAGGCCGTGGAGGGCAGCGTGAAAGCGGAGATTCTCCCGGGCGGTGAGGTCGTCGTACAGCATCGACGCGTGGGTGACGACCCCGACGTTCCGGTAGACGGTGTGATCGTCCGGCGCGAGCGCCGTCCCGTCGAGTGTGATCGATCCGCTGGTCGGCCGGGCGAGACCGGCCAGCAGGCGCAACAGCGTGGTCTTGCCGGCCCCGTTGGGACCGAACAGGCCGACGGTGGCCCCCGATTCGACGGCGAAGGTGACGCCGTCGACGGCGGTGATCCGACCGTACGACTTCGTCACGTCGTCGGCGCGAACTGCCGTCGTCACCCCGTCGGTCGCCGTCCGGGGCGTCTCGCTCATCTGGTCTCGTCCGGGCGTTCGGACCCCTCGTGGGCACGAACCGAGAGTTGTTTGGCGACGAGTTCGCCGCCGTCGAACCGGCCTTTCGCGACGACGATGCGATTCTCGCCCATCGTGTCGGGAAGGGTACCCTCGTAGACGACGCGCGTCGAGTGGTTCCCGTCGACCACCTCGAACGTTGCCGTCTCACCCTGCGTCTCGAGGTTCTGTACCGACCCCTCCAGGTTCACCCACTCGCCGTCGTAGTTCCCGTCGGAGAGTTGCGTCGGACTGACGAACGCGGCGGAGGCGTTCATGCTCGTCACGCCCAACACCCCGAGAAGGACGAGAATACCGACCGTCGTGACGAGGAGCTTGTTTTTCCGTCGCACTAGAGAGACATCGTGAACGGTGAATCTTCATTGTGTCGGATTCACACCGATGGCCGGAGTGTCACCGTGTGGATAGCGATCGGACTGCGTCGCCGTGGTCGACCCGAGGGGGCCACAGATACTTTTCGCACCGATCCCAATGCCGGTCATGACTCGCCGCCGGTCTTGGACGCTGGTCGTTGCTGCACTGCTCGTCGTGGCGGGCGTGGCGCCCGCCGTCGCGACGGCCGACGCCGACGCCGATACCCACGCGTGGGCCGACCACGCACGGACCGGCGATGCGACGCCGGTCGCTCCCCAGACCGAGAACGAATCCGTTCTCCACCAGCGTGGAATCGTCTCGCGCAACGACGAGCCCGGGAGCGTGACGCTCACCTTCGCGTACGAGATTCCGGCGTCGGTGAGGGGGGTGCGCGTCGCGATACCGGTCGTCGGCCTCGACGGCATCACGGTCGCGGGGATGGACGGCTTCGAGCGTACGGACCGGGGCTACTTCCTCTGGGACGGCGAGACCGACAGCCCGTCCGTCTCGATCCGGATGGCCGTGAGCGACTCGCTGACCGAAGGCGTCCGGGGAATCGAACGCGACGACTGGGCGCTCGTCTCCGAACCGAACACGCGGGTCCAGGTGCGGACCGACGGTCAGCCGGTCCGAACGAGTTCGCTCACCGTCGCCGACGGCGAGGAGGGGTACGCCGACAGTCACCTGGCTTACGTCGGCCCCCACGAGCGCCGGAACGTGACCGTCGCCGACGAGCGGGCGACGTTCGTCCTCGGCGCCGAGGACGCCGATCCGACCCGAGCCATCGAGTTCCTGCGCACCGCGAACGGGCAGTTCGACCTCGGCGTCCGGCACGACGCGGTGACGGTGTTCGTCCTGCCTGTGGATCCCGACGAGACGGAAGATATCGAGGCGGCGACCGTCGACACGGCGTTCTGGGTGGGGTCGACCGGCCTCCGGTTCGACGGGGCCGGCGCCGTCTTCGCCCACGAGTACGTCCACACCCGCCTGGGAACGGTCGGCCGCGAGGATGCGGCGTGGCTGACGGAGGCGAGCGCCGAGTACTACGGTCGGGTGTTCGCGCTCAACGACGGCGTCGGCAGCTACGACGCGTTCCTCTCGGGGCTGCGAGCGAGCGCGTTCGCGCCGGAGCGCACCCCCGTGGTGCTCGCCGACGCGGAGACGTGGCGCGGCACCAAGGCCCACTACACCAAGGGCGCCCACGTCCTCGCGGCGCTCGACGCGGAGATCCAGCGCCGGACCGACGGCGAACACACGCTTCGCGACGTGTTCGAGGGGCGAACGGAGCCGTTCGCCGACTACCGTGCCTTCCGGACGGCGGTGATCGAGGTGACCGGCGACGCGTCCATCGGGGCGTGGATCGATCGCTACGCCACGACCGACGACTTGCCGCCGCTTCCGGAGAACCCACGCTACTACGTGGCCGGGACGTCGCTCGATCCGGACGGCGACGGGATGGACAACGGGGCCGAACTCGACGCCGACCGCCACCCGTTCGTCGAGGGGGCGGCGACCGAGCGGTTGGCGGAGCGACGGACCGCGACGGCCGCGCCCGCGAGCACCGATACGGCGACGGAGTCGGATACCGACCCCGACGACACCCCCTCCGATTCCGGGCCGACCGGCACCGAGGGCGGGGGACCGGGATTCGGCGTCGTCGCCGCGATTGCGGCACTCGCGGCAGTCGCAGTCGCCCTGAGAAGGAAAGACGGAGGCGGTTAGACGCGGCGCAGTCCGTCGCCGAGGCCGGTCGCCTCGCCACACTCCGGACACTCGTACGTCCAGCCGTCCTTCGTGGCGCGTCCCTCCGGGAACTCCGCGTCACACTTTCGGCACACGAGCAGATCCCGACGGGTAGAGACGTGCATCTGGGGCATACTCGGAGCATCGACAGCATCCTACATCAACGTGTCGTTTCAGTTCCATTCGACTGTGCTTCCGGTCTAACGGCACGACGAACCACCGGGATTCGATCGATCCCGGTCCGTCGGATTCCCGACCTACTCCCCGTCGCCGTCGTCGCCGCTCAGGATCCCGCGGTGGGTCATCCGCTCGGGATCGAGGACGTCGTCGGCCTCCGCCTCGGTGAGATATCCCTTCTCCACCGCCACTTCGCGGACGGTCTTGTCCGCTTTTAGCGCCGTCTTGGCGACGTCGGAGGCTTTGTCGTAGCCGATGGCTGGGTTGAGCGCCGTGGCCAGCGCCATCGACCGTTCGACGGCCGCGGCACAGTGGTCCGCGTTGGCCTCCAGTTTCGCGACGAACTTCTCGGCGAACGCCTCGGCGGCGTTGGCGAGAATGTCGGCCGACTGCAGGAAGTTGTACGCGATCACCGGCTTGTAGAGGTTGAGGTCGAGTTGGCCGCCAGCGGCCCCCGCGGAGACGGCGGCGTCGTTGCCCACGACCTGCGTGTGGACCTGATTGACCGCCTCCGCGACCACGGGGTTGATCTTCCCGGGCATGATCGACGACCCCGGCTGGTTCTCGGGCTGTTCGACCTCCCCAAGACCGTTGCGGGGCCCGGAGGCGAGCAGACGAAGGTCGTTGGCGATCTTGTTCAGCGAGCCCGCGACCGTCCGCAGGGCGCCGTGGGCCTCGCCCATGGCGTCGTGGGCGGCCTGCGCCTCGAAGTGGTCGTCGGCCTCGCGGAACGGTACCCCCGTCTCCTCGGCGATGTAGGCCGCCGCACGCTCGGGGAACTCGGGGTGGGTGTTGAGCCCCGTCCCCGTCGCCGTCCCGCCGAGGGCGAGTTCGGCCAGTCGGGGCTGGATCGACGCACAGCGGTCGATCCCCTTCTCGACCTGGGTGCGGTAGCCGCCGAACTCCTGGCCGAGACGGACCGGCGTGGCGTCCTGCAGGTGGGTGCGCCCGGTCTTGACGACGCCGTCGAACGCCGCTGCCTTCTCGTCCAGCGCGGTGGCGAGCGTCTCCAGTGCGGGCACGAGGTCCTTCTCGACGGCCTCCAGCGCCGCGACGTGCATCGCGGTGGGGATTACGTCGTTCGAGGACTGGCCGAAGTTGACGTGGTCGTTGGGGTGGACGACCCGGTCGCCCACCTCGGCGCCCATCAGTTCGGCCGCACGGTTGGCGATCACCTCGTTGGCGTTCATGTTCGAGGAGGTTCCCGAGCCGGTCTGGAACACGTCGACCGGGAACTGGGCGTCGTGTTCGCCGGCGATCACCTCGTCGGCGGCGTCGACGACTGCCTCGGCCACCTCGTCGTCCAGCAAGCCGAGGTCGCGGTTGGCCCGCGCCGCCGACTTCTTGACGACGCCGAGCGCGCGGACGAATCGCCGACCGAACCGCGCGTCGCTGATCGGGAAGTTCTCGACGGCACGCTGGGTCTGTGCTCCCCAGTACGCGTCGGCCGGTACGCGGATCTCGCCGAGGCTGTCCCGTTCGACGCGGAAGTCTGGGTCGTCGCTCATGCGCGAGCGAACGGGGGGCCGCGTCTAAAACCCCCCGCTACGCGTCCGACCCGTGTTCCGCGTACGCGTCCGGGGTGTACGTCTTCATCTCCATGGCGTGGATGTCGGTCGTCATGTGTCCGTCGAGGGCGTCGTACACCAACTCGTGTTGCTCGACCAGCGACAGCCCCTCGAACGCGGGCGAGACGACCACGGCCGCGAAGTGGGCATCCTCGTGGTCCTCGTCGGGCACTCGGGGTTTGGTGACGGTCGCTTCGGCGTCCTCGATGCTCTCTTCGATCAGGCGCTCGACCTCGGCGGTATCCATACCCGATTGGAGGGGTCGCGGCACAAAAACTGACGGGTCGAGCTCGACGACGGGGTGCACCGAAGGGCGCGCAGCCGATGATTTCGCCACCGGTTTCCGCCTCCCACGGCCTCAGCCGTGGGGGTTCGTCTCGCCTCTTCTACAATTTATAAATACTTGCGAATCGGTGGACTATCGGTGAGCGATAGATCCCTATCGTGTGGGCCATCCCCCACGGCTGAAGTCGGGGGACACCGCTCTCTCTCGCTATGAGTGGGTTCGTTCGCCGATATCTGCTGGTCGTGTTCCGGTTTCTCCCCTACGCGATCACCTTCCTCCGTGACCGGCACCGGTTCATCCTGTTCGGGGTCGGCAGGCAGGTCGGCGAGGAGGCCCACCGCCAGCGGGCCGAGGGGATCCGCGATACGATGCTGGCACTCGGCCCGGCGTTCATCAAGGTCGGACAGGTGTTGTCGACGCGTCCGGACATCGTCCCGCCCACGTATGCCGAGGCATTCGCGACGCTCCAGGACGAAATCCCCGAGGATGCCGGTGGCGACCCACGGCGGGTCGTCGAGGCGGAACTCGGCGACGAACTCGATCTCACGACGCTCGAACCGATCGCTGGCGGCTCACTCGCGTTCGTGTACACGGTGGCGTATCAGGGGAAGCGAGTTGCGCTGAAGGTGCGCCGGCCGGGGGTGAAAGCCGTCATCGAGCGCGATTTGCGGGTCATCCGTGGACTGGTGCCACTTGTCACGCCCTTCCTCGAAGAGCGCCAGCGGTACTCGGTTCGGAATGCAACCGACGACTTCGAGGCGATCATCCTCGACGAACTGGATTTCGACCGCGAGCGAACGGTTATGGCCGAAATCAGAGCGAATTTCGCCGCCGACGACCGGGTCGTCGTCCCCGACGTCTACGAGACCTGCTCCTCGGAGCGCGTTTTGGCCATGGAGTACCTGACCGGTCGGAAGATAACCGACGACGACGCCTTCGATGGGCTCGACGTCGACGCCCACGAGATGGCGACCCGGATCACGAAGATCTATCTGGAGATGGGGCTCGTCGACGGCGTGTTTCACGCGGATCCGCACCCGGGGAACCTCTCGGTCACGGAGACGGGCCGGCTCCTGATCTACGATTTCGGGATGAGCGAACGGCTCCCGGAAACGACCCAAGCGGACATCGTCGGGCTCTATCGGGCGCTCGTTCGGGGCGACATCGACGCGCTCGTGGACGCACTGATCGCACTCGACGTCCTCGAATCGGGCGTCGATCGTGTCGAGGTGCGGCACGTCCTCGAACTCGTCATCGAGAATCTGAAAGGCCGCCCCCGGATCACCTGGCGTCTGATCATCACCGAGATGACGTCGACGCTCCGGGACTTTCCGTTTCGTATTCCCCCGGACGTGATGTTGCTCATTCGCGTCGGGACCGTCGGCGAAGGCGTCTGTCGGCAGCTCGATCCGGACTTCGATTTCCTCGCCGTCGTTCGGTCGTTCCTCCTCGAACGGGGACTCATCGAGAGCGAACTGGAGGCGCTTCTCGAAGAGTCGTGGGGGGATGTCCAGCAATCGATACCCGCACTGGCCCGGGTTCCTGCCCGCCTCGATCGGACGTTGGATCGGCTCGAACGCGGCGAACTGATGGTCCGAACCGACGCAGTCGACGACGGGTCCGGTGACCAGCACCTCGGATACGCAGTCCTCGCCGGGGCGCTGATCGTCGCCGCGGCGATTTTCACGCTCGTCGAGCAACCATACGAGGTGCCGGCGGGCTTTCTCGCAGCCGTCTTCCTCCTCGTCTATCTCATCCGCCGTCACCGATAGACGGCGGCCGACCTCCAGGCGTTGCGGGCAGCCGTACCGCGCTCGGCGTTCGTCCACGCCGCCCGTGCGCGCGTCTCGAAACTCCGGATAGCCGACTGGATCGGACGCCCGACCACACGAGCCCGGTCCGGTCACTGCTGGTATCGTCGCTCGTCGCTCTGATTGATCCGTGAGATTCCGCCGCCGCTAGTCTCGTCGTATCCCCCCGACAGATACTCGTCGTTCTACACTTCGGTACTGGACAACACTTGCGATTTTAGTGGCTGGTGTGTGAGAGTGACCCGTGGGATTCAGACGCAGAAGTTCGAGCGGATACAAATACGACCTCCCAATACCGCTGTGAGTCACCTTCGGTGGACGAGTTTCTACAGGTGAGGGTGGTGAGTCCTCGCATTCGAATATCCCGCGAAGTGATGAATCGGGTGATCAGCTCCAATCAATTGGGCCCAGATTCCATGCTTTCCCGAACGGAACACAAAAATCCGATTCAAACCGGCCGTGAGTCTAATACGCAGTGCTCGCAACCTGTTATCATCTCGTCACAGGAGTCATAGAGATGCCAGATCATCCGCGCTACCAAGAATTCAACGGGACGTTAGTTACGACCCCATTCGGTGCCGAGAACGTCGAACGGATCGTACGAGACGAGTATCGGGCACTTCTCGACGAATACGATCCCGAGAACGTGCTCGTCATCACAGGTGCGCCAACGAGTACAGAAACCTTTCGTGACGTTCTGGGAGAGGAACTTACCGGAGCAACGACACCGTACGTGACGTCGCTCGTGGTGCACGCAACCGACGTCCTCAACCGGACCGACGACCGCGTCATTCTCTCCGACGCGCTACGGCGAGAACTCCGTCACCGATTCCTCGCAGACTACGAGTGGGAAACGGAGTACCTCCAGCGGGCGTCTGAACGGCCGTCGTTCATCGAGGACGTGGACGCCGTGATGGGTACGATCTCCTGGCAGACGATCACGCCCGAGGAAACTCCGGAACTCCGTGACATTACGGCCGCGCTCGATGCGTTCCACGAGTGGCTGGCCGAGCACGGTCACATGGAACGTGGGCAACTCATCTCGGAAGCGCTCGACGTCCTCACCGGGGAGGCCCGCGACGATGTCGTCGATTTCGAGGCGGTGCTCGCAGTCGAGTTCGAGGAGTTCTTCCCGCTCGACCGCGCGTATCTCGACGCGCTCTCGGGAGACTGCAGGCTCGTCTGTATCGCCGAAGAGAACGCGAGTGTGCGCCGGACGTGGGTCGAGACAGGGCCAGTCACGGACCACGTCTCGTTCAGCGAATCCCGCCGCGGGGAATCGGGGACGCCGTCGACGCGACCAGCTGCGACGGCAGCCTATTTCGCCGAAGAAGCGGTTCCGGAAGCCCCGGAAACAGGGTCGGTATCCGTCCTCGCTGCGGACTCCAGTGACGAACAACGCGCCGAGATTGCGAACGAGATCGAAGCACTCGTCGCGCAGGCGGACTGGGGATACGACGACGTCGCTGTCGCCACGAAGCAAAGCGGGAGTACCGTTACTGACACGATCGAAGCGCTCGAACGCGCCGGGATTCCGACGGAATCGACGACCGTCACTGGGTTCGGTGACGACCCTGCGATTCGGGAACTTCTCGCCGCCGTTCGCCATCTTGCTGCCGACGACGAAGACGAAGTACCCGACCACAGCCTAGCCCTCGATACGGAGCGCTTGGATCGCGTCCGCGAGATGGACGGCCTCGAAGATGGAGTCCGCTGGTGGGCGACCGACGCAGGGTTGAAAGAGCGGATCGCAGAACGCGCGACCCCGCTGGACGCACGGGCCCAGTTCGGAAACGTCCGGCGAGCGTTCCGGATGGCCGAGTTCCTCGAAGACACTGCGTTCGTGGATGCGACGTGGGAGTCCTTCGAGGAGATGCTCGAACGCGCCCACGAGTACGCACCGCAAGAAAACCAGACGAGCGCGACGGATCTCGACGGCGGCGTTCGCGTCGATCACTTGCAAGCGATCAAAAACGAGTCCTTCCGCGCGGTCTTTCTCGTGAATCTCGTCGACGGTGAGTATCCAGGCGACCCGTTCCTGACACGGCTGTTCCCCACCGAACGGGTTGCATCGATGCCGGACTATCCTGGCGTCACGGCACTCGACGAAGCGGACGTGGATGCGACGTTCCCGACTGAATCGACGGCGTCGAGTCAGCCGTTCGCGCGATATCACACGGAACACGCGCGGCGCCGCTTGGCGATTGGGGCTGGTGCTGCGGACGAGCGCTTGTACTGTTGTCTGTACGAGTTCGAGGACACCGCGTTGGAAGAGCGTGCGCAGGCGTCGCGGTTCCTCACGGCAGCCTACGACGACCTGCCGTGGGTCACCGAAGCCGACGACCCACGTATCACGAGCGAGCAAGCGGCGGAGGACTTCCTGTTGTCGCGGGTCGACGACGCGCTCGCGACGGTGCGCCGCGCGAACAGCCAAGACGTGACAGTGTCGCTCGACGAGGTGGAAGCGGAACTTGGCGAGATCCAGGACCTGCTCGACGAGAGCGGTGCGCGTGGCGAGGAACTCCGGAAGGCGTTGCGGGCGCGTGTCGAGTTCGCAAATGGAGCGATCAGACGATGAGTAACATCTCTCTGTCCCCGTCACGATTAGCGACGTACGCGACGTGTCCGCGCCAGTACGACTACGGGTACGTACAGGACGTCACTGCGCCGGATCGTACCGAACTGTATCTCACCCAAGGGACGATTTACCACGAGACGATCGAGGCGGTGTGTGCCGAGACCGACCCCGACGATTCTCCTGGGGCAATCCACGAGCGCGCGATGGACATCTTCGACGCGAAGTGGGCCGAACACAGTACACCGGCGGATTACGAATCAGAGGCACACCAAGAGTACCAGCGCTTGGAGAACCGGGCCGGTATCGAGGCGTTCTTCGATCCCGACGGCGGCGACGGAAGCGAGCACGCTCGCCAGTCGATCGCCACTGAGTGCTGGGTAGAGTGCGAACGCGATGGTCGTGCACTCCACGGGAAGGCAGATAACGTCCTTCGGACGGCGGACGGACTCCACGTCATCGACTACAAACGGAACACCCGGGGCGTGCTGTCGGCCGGTACGGCAGCGTATCTCGGCGAACACCTCGACGGAGACGCACACGAACCGAAGCGTGTCCGGAACGCATTCCAGACGGCGGTGTACCTCGAGGGCGTGAAGAACGAACCGTTCTACGAGGACGGGATGGAGGTTCGATTCAGTTTCTACGGCCTCCTCAACAGAACGTCGTTCGAGAGCACTCCCACCGGGTACGACGTGTCTGCACGCGGGTATCCGCGGGAAACCACGGAGATTTACGAGGAACATCACGACACGATCTGGGCGCTCATCCGCGCTGCACACGACGGCATCACGGGTGAGACCTTCGCCCCAGAGCCGTTCGAGCTTATCGACGAGGAGGCGTGCCCGGACTGTGACTATCGAGAGATGTGTGCGGACCGCTTGTCGACGGAGGTGCGCCGATGAGCGACACCAGTGACGAGTACCCATCGTGGTACCCGGTCCCGGAAGAAGATGTGTCCCCGGAGCCCCAGCAGCGGGCGATTATCGATTCCGACGCGTACCCGATGCGTGTGCTCGCCGGGGCCGGGACGGGGAAGACGTTCACGATGGTGCGCAAAATCGAGTACCTCATCGACGAGGAGGACGTGTCCCCGGACCGGATTCTCGCGTTGACGTTCACGAACAACGCTGCGGATTCGATGCGTGAGAAGCTCAACGCGAAACTCGGCGCGGCCGGGTACGACATCGACGCGTACACGTACCACTCGATCTGCAACGAGATCCTCACCGACTACGCGTACGAAGCCGGGATCGATCCGGACTTCGAGGTCGCCAACGATGCCGAGAAGTACGCCATCGTACTGGACGTCCTAGACGATATCGAATACCGGGCCGTGAAGCCCAACGTGTACGGGAGCGACGGGTACGCGTCAGGGGCCGCGTCGAAGCTGCTCAACTTCATCGGGTCGATGAAGCGCAGCGGCATCACGCCCGACGACATCGACGCCTTCCTCGGGCCGGCTGATCACGTCTACGAACTCGCCGACCTCTCGGAGCGCGTCGGAGCTATCGCTAGCGACCACCTAGGCGGCCGGTCCGTATCGAGCGTCTTGGACTCGCTTCCGGACGCACGCGCTGACCTCGTCGCCGAACGCGACGCGCTCGGGACGGACGGACTGGGAGCCAGCGTACGTGACTTCCTCGACCGCCTCGTTGATCTGTGCGACTCGCTGGAAGCGGCGTTCGAAGCCCACGAGGCAGGCGACCGAGAGTTACCGGAAAACGCGTATAAGCTCCCGAAGTACCTGCTCGGTGGATACGCGAGCGGTGCGCCGACGGGCATCCCGGACGATCTCGACCTCGAACTCACGGACCACCTCGACTCGTTCCTTTCGGACTGTCTCACGGCCCGTGACCTGACCGCGGGCTATGCGGCCTACGAGCGTGAACTCGACGAGCGGAACGTTATCGACTTCGACGGCCTCGTCGTGGAGGCGGCCGCACTGATGGAGTCGCCGGTCGGCGAGGAAATCGCCGACCGGTGGGACTACGTGTTCTGTGACGAGTTCCAGGACACCGACCGCCTCCAGTTCGACCTCGTCACGTCGCTGGTCACCGACGACAACCTGTTCGTCGTCGGCGACGACGACCAGGCGATCTACGAGTGGCGCGGCGCGCACGTCGCCAACATCACCGACGAACTCGACCGCGCATTCGCGGCACTCACCGACGAACCCTTAGAGGAGAACTTCCGTTCCCGCCAGCCGATCCTCGATCTGGCGAACGAAGCGATCACAAAACTCGACCACCGCGAGCGGCACAAGACGCTCGAACGCGTCGACGAACCCGCGTACGACGGGGACACGGTCGCAACCATCGAGTTGCCCGACGAGGACGACGCGGACGGCGCGGTCCAAATCCGAACCGTGGTACAGAACCTCCTGAGCGGTGCAGCGGCGGGCCTCGACGAGTCGTACGATCCGGGTGACATCGCGTTGCTCGTCCGGAAAAACGCTCACGCCACGCCCGTCATCGAGGAGTTCGAGGCGGTCGGTATTCCGTATCAGGTCGCTGGCGACCTCGCGACGGAATCGATCGGCGTCGGAACCGTCACCGCGTATCTGAAAGCACTCGCACGACCGGAGGACGAGGTGAGTTGGAATCGCGTTCTCCTGATGCGCTACCGGATCTGCGATGCGGATCTCCGCAGTCTCAACGCGGGCGACGAGCCACTCGTGGACACGCTGCGCGAGACGCCGCTCGACGAGTTTGAGGAGCCCGACCGCGTCGCGGAGGCCCGTAACCACGTCACGGAACTCCTCGATATTCGGGACTCGGCGTCGCTCAGTCACCTGTACCGCGAACTCAAAGCGGTCACGAACGTCGAGTGGTATCTCAGCGAACAGGAGCGTCGTGACCTCGCCCAGCTGGAGGACGTCATCGAACAGTCCGGCGACAGTGCTGTCCAGCCACCGCTCACCTCGGAGTTCGTCGACTCGCTCGAACACTACGACTCGCTGTTCGACGAGAGTGGAGCCACGCCGACGAGTCAGCCGGACGTCGCCGACGACGCGGTCAACGTGATGACGATCCACAAGAGCAAAGGCTTGGACTTCCCGGTCGTCCTCGTCCCGCAGGTCACGGCCGACGAGTGGGCACCGAGCTCGCGAACCTACGACGCCCTCGAAACGGGGCTTTCGGACGGCCCAGAGGCGGCGTTCGCCGAGGACTTCGTCGAACGTGACGCCCGCGAAACCCGACGCGTGTTCCACGTCGGGAGCACGCGTGCCGAGGACATCCTCGTGTTGCAGGGTGGACGAGAGGAAGCCGCCGCCGACGAAACGCATCCGATGGTAGAGGCGGTCGACGACGTTCTGCCATCCCGAATTCCGTGGCAGCCGGAGCGTGGCCATCTTCCGATCTGGACCGACGTGCAAGCGTGCCTCCCGGACGAGGCGGTCGACTGGAGCGACACGCTGGCCAGCGAGACCGTCGGGGATATCGGCGGCACAGTCAGACACGACGGCGACGAGCTCTCGGTCGAGGTAGCGCGCGACCGCCTGTTGAACCTCGCAACGGCATCCGTCGACGGCCACCTCACGACGGACGGTGAGCGATCGACGCTCCAGGTCGAATCGTTGACTGGGCCCTCGGCACCGTATCCGTCGATCTCACACAGCTACACGTCGCTGACGGCCTACGAGGAATGCCCGCGCAGTCATTACCTCGAGTACGTGGTCAACGCCGTCCCCGACTATCGGAGATCCTCACGCGATGATGGAGACGGCGTGTCACAACGCGATATCGGCGTGCTCTTCCACGACACTGCGGAGCAAGCCGCGAACCAGTCGATTCGTGATCGAGACGCGTGGAACGAAATCTGCGAACGGCTCGCCAGCCAGCGCCGAGCGGAAGACGCACTCCCGGCTGCGAAAGCGTGTATCGACCGGTACTTCGAGTTGGCGTTGAGCGACTACGAAATCGTGGACGCCGAGCGAGAGTTCGAACTCGATCTCGATGGGCACGAACTCGTCGGATATATCGACGCCGTCTACCGGCTGCCGGACGGCGAGTTACTCGTTATCGATTACAAGGCAACCGAACGGTATCGGAACCTGCAGGAGGATAAGCAACTTCCGATCTACCTGTTGGCCTGTCGCGATCTGTACGACGAACCAGTCTCACGCGCGGGCTACGCCTACGTCGGCGACATCGGTCCGAACGTCGAAACGCGTTCGTTCGACGAATCGGAACTTCGTGCGATCGAGGACGACATCGTGACCAAAATGGACCGGATCTCGAATTCGTCGTTCGGAGAGTATCGCGGCGGTGAGCACTGCCAGTGGTGCCGACACAACCAGCTTCCGTGTGCTCCACCATCGCTACGGAGCGACTGACGGCTCTCGGAGTGTATAGTCTCTTTTCCAGCCGGGAGCTGGCTTGCTACTCCATCAGTTCCTCGTACGACTCGACGAGATGGTGGTGCTTCGGATGGCGAAAGACGGCGGCTGGGAGAAACTTGGGCAAGTCAACGTCGTGGGAGCGGGCGAGATCTACATCGGCCCGGATATCGACAAGCCCCAGAGTGACGATGATCGGCCGATCGACTGTCACCCCGGTCGCTATCGCCTGGTTCGACGCGTGAATGGGCGAATCGACGGCGACGTGTGGAGCTACGAGACCGCCGATGCGGATGCGTAGGGTTCTCGCCGTGTCATTCGTTCTGCAAAGTCAGTAATTCGTCGATCAGACGGTACTGATCCAGCAGATTGGTCACGGTTCGCCCGGACTCCGTGAGTCCCTGCTCCGTATTCTGCAGGATCGGCGTCGCGTGTGCGACGTCGTTGCGCAGTTCGGTGACCGCACTGAGCCGGCTGCTGGCTTGGTGACCGGCGTCGAATCCGAGCGCCTTCGAACACCGCTCGCTACCGGCGACGATCGTCACCAGCGTGGAGAACTGCGCGTAGTGAACCGGATCGAGTGCCACGCCGGCCGCCTTGGCGTCAGCCAGACGCGAGTCGATGTCATCTAACACGTCAGGTGGGATCGGTGCCGTCTCCTGCCACTCGGGGGCGTACTCGAGTATCGTTTCGCGAAGGACCTGCTCCAGCCGCGAGAGTTTGGTGTACAGGTGCTGATACACCGGTTCGGTGTTGAGATCGGCCCGAGTGAGCACCCCCGTGACTTCGCTCCGGTCCGCGAGGTAGTAGAACGGCCGCTCGTACAACGCCTCCAACACCTCGTCCAGCGGCGCATCGCCCGCGATGAGTACGTCGACGGTCAACGACTCTACGACGTCATCGAGCGACGCGCCCGCTGGGGCGTCTGCTACGGCAGCCCGTGTCACGTATCCGATCGGACGGCCGTCCTCGTACACCGGCGCCGAATCGTAGTCGCGGTCGTCGAGCCACGCCGCCGCCCACGCCACGTCCGCCGTGATCGGACAGGCCTCTGGATCCGCCGTTGCGATTACACCTGCAGTACAGGCATCCGACATAGTTCGTTCTCCGTACGGATTCGTATAATGGCGCTCCCAAAATTGAGTACCCGTAAGAATCAAATATAGTCTGGAAATGCGCAGTAAGAACCCCCGTAGACGACCGCCGATGACATCGTCTTCGAGTCGGTTCCGTCGTACTCTCGAGCCAACACCACGAACTGTCGGCGTGTTGAATCGAGCTTCGACGGTCCGAGGTTCGGGGGTTCCAGAACGGCTTCGACTGCGTTGGTGTTGCTCTCTCGGTCGTCGGGGGGTACGTATTCGTATCTAGTGTGCCCGACCAATTCCTCGAAATCGTCGTCGAGAACTCGTGTGACGGCGGGGGACTCACGTACGTCATCGTCCCGTTCGTGGCGATGTCGTGCGACTGTTCGACGAACGTTCGATACCGGTCGGTTTACTCGTCACTCCGCTTCTCGGAAGTCGTACGTTCTGTCGCTGGTTCAGTGGTGGCGGGCATGATCTGGGCTGAGGAGTCAACCGCCCCCTGTGGGAGACGCAATACGACGCGTGTTCCACGCGGTGTGTTTTCCTCGAGTGAGATTTCACCCCCGAACAGTGAGATTGTCCAGTAGACGATCCACAGACCGATTCCAGTGCCGTGTTGCAGGGGCGTTTCCGCACCTCTTTCGATCGTTTCCTGCTCCTGGTTCGGAATGCCAGGCCCGTTATCGGCAACCACGAGTTCTATCCACTCGCCGGTTCGATCTTCGCTCGGCGATCTGGTAGCAACCGTAATCTCCGGAGTGCGCTGATCGTTGTGGACGATTGCGTTTTCTATGAGCTCTGAAAGTGCCGCTTTCAGCCGGTCGTCTGCCCGGGCGTGAAGAGACTCGGAAGTGCTGGCTGTGAGTACTGCGTCGGGATACCTGTCCGAAAACTCGTCGACCACCTCGGTCAGTAGCTGGGTTACATCGCAGGTCTTCCCGGCAGTTGATTCGTTGTCGAATAGTGAGCGCACCGTCGCACTTTTATCACCCAAACTCGATAGCGCCGCGGCCCGTTCTTCGATCGCTCTCACGTGTGTTTGGAGTTTTTCGTCGTGTAGCGCCTTCCGAAGCATTGCTGCATGGCCTTCGATTACGTTCATTCCATTCCGGAGGTTGTGGCGCAACACACGATTGAGGACTTCGAGTTGCTGTTCGCGCAACCGGTGGCTCGTCACGTCGGCTTCGATCGCGACGAAGTGCGTGACCTCTCCTTCGTCGTTCGCTATGGGCGAGATCGTCTGGTTGACGTGGTATAACTCCCCATTTTTCCGGCGATTGATGAGATGGGCATCCCACTGGTCGCCTGCGAGAATCGTCTGCCACATCCGATCGTAGAACTCGCCTTCCTGTTTGCCTGACTTGAGAATGCGGGGCGTTCGGCCGACGGCTTCCTCACGGGAATAGCCGGATCGGGCCTCAAATTTCGGATTCACGTACTGAATAATTCCCTCGCTGTCGGTGATGAAGACGGACTGTCCCGCGCTCTCGACAGCTTTTTTGAACAGCTGTAAGTCCATCTGTCGCTCTTTGCGTTCGGTGATATCCTCCTGAAACCCGACGTAGTTCGTTACGTTCCCGGCCTCGTCTCTCACCGGGGCGATGCTGACGCGGTCCCAGAACTGGCTCCCGTCCTTGCGGTAGTTCCGGAGTTCCACGGAGACCGGTTCGGCCGTATCAATCGCCTGCCGCATTTTGACAATGGGGTGCTCCCGCGTCGCCTCCCCCTGAAGCATCCGGCAGTTGCGACCGATCGCTTCCGCCTCGGAGTACCCCGTTAGCGTCTCGAACCCCTCGTTCACGTAGACCATCGGGTTGTCCTCTCTGTCGGGATCGGTGATTGTGATCCCGACCGGGGCCTCGTCCATCGCCCGGGACTTTAGTTCGAGTTCGCGTGCGTACTCCGTTCGTTCCGTCACGTCGCGTGCGGAGAGGATTATCGAGGACGGTCCGGAGTCCTCGAGTGCCGCAGCCGACACCTCCAACTGTCGTTTTTTACCCTCCTTCGTTTGACACGTGAGGCCGTCGGTCGACCCCTGACCCGTCTCCTGTACGTCTCGAAGAAAGGACTGAAACCGTTCCCGATCGTCGGCGTGAATCGTCTCGATCGGGGAGCACGCGAGCAACTCATCGCGCGAATATCCCACGAGGTCACACGCGGCCGGATTACACTCGATAATCTCATCATCGGCTGGGGAAACCACGAAGAGAGCGTCGTTCGTCGATTCGAACAGCCGCTGAAATCGAATCTGGACGTCTTCGTAGCGTTCGGACAACTCCACCGACTGCTCTCGCCGGGCCAACAAATTCCCCACCCGGCGAAACAGGGTCTTCCGGTCGACGGGCGCTGGCACCACTTCGTCGATAAGCGGTGGGCCGTCGCCGTTCTGCTCGGACGGCAGTGGGACAGTTCCCCTCGACCCTTTCTTCTGAATCAACAGTACCGGGATGAAGGTCGGGTGGACCTCCGTTTTGTGTTCTCGCAACGCGTCTCGATACGTTGGCACCATCTGCTCATCGACGACGTAACAATCGGCGGGGTGGAGCGTCTCGCCGTCGATAACGTCGTACCGTTCGCGGAGAGATGCTTCGAGGGCGTCGCTGTCGTTGTCCCCGTGTATGAGGAGTTGTATCGTGGGTCGCTCACTCGCTTCGTGGCTCGACCCGCCGGTCATGAGTGATCGGTTGGCTGGTGGCGGCCGTCTGGAACGCGGTGCGTTGAACGTCCCTGCATGATCCCTCGGACGTTATCGAACGGTCCTTGGATCACGAGTCCCGCGTCGGATTCGATGGAGAACCGGTGGAACCGGCTGTCGAAATCCCCGAGTCGCTTTTTTACGACTCCGATCGCACGGTCCAGTTCGCCGTCGACTTCCACGTACGAGAGAAAGACGATGTTATCGGCGATGTAGCTGGTGTTCGTACTTGTGGCTTCCGGGATGCCGGTGAGTCGGTCTGCTTCGTCCGTGATGATGACTGCGATACCGCGATTTTTGAGTATCCGGGTCAGGCCATGGAGACGTCGAACGAGTCGCTGCTCGTCGCCCTGGAGCGAGATCTTGTAGCCCGACAACCCGTCGATGAACACCGCATCGGGCGCGTGCTCGTCTGCCTGATCGAGGATGTATTGACTGAGTTCCTCGGCCGAACGCACGAGCGGTTCGGTCTCTGTCAACACCAGCGACCCCTGTGCCTGCATCTCCGAAATCGGTAGTCCGAGGGCTTCCGAGCGATGGACGAACTGGTCGATAGACTCTTCGAACAGGTATCCGAGTGCCGTGCCGCCCTGTTCGACGATGCCCGAGAGGATCTGTGCACCGGTGGTCGATTTTCCGATCCCGGTCGGACCGCTAATGAACGAAACGGTTCCACGTTCGATCCCGCCACCGAGGATATCGTTGAGGGCGTCGTGTCCGACTGGGATGAGCTCCGGATCGAACGTTCGGCTGTCGTGTTTCGGGATGGTTTGTGGGTAGACTTCGATCCCGTGTTCGCGGATTTCGAGTCCGTGGGTCCCGTCTATCTGTCCGAGTCCGCGGTGTTTTGGGACTGCGATCCGGCGTTCGTGGTCGTCGAGATATAGGTTGATGACGCCGTCACTGAGCGATTCGAAATCGTCGTGCGTGGTCCCGGACGTACCGTCTCTCTTGCGCGTTCGCGTTGCAACTGTCGTCGCCTGTCGGTCCCGAAGAAATCGTATGAGCGATTGCAGCCGCTTCCGGTACTGGTACTCGTCCCGTTCCACGTACTGGAGCTGTGTGATCGGGTCGATGAGAATCCGGGTCGGGTCGACGTCCTCGATCACCTGCTTGATATCCTGTGTGAACCGCTCGGATTCGACTTCGGTCGCCTCGATCAAGTTGTACGACTTGTCCTCGGCGAAGAAGTCCGTCCCGGGGCCGATATCGAGAAACTCGGCATCCTGGATATCGATCCCCAACCGTGCGGCGTTAACGAGAATATCGTGCCTCGACTCTTCGCCGTGGATGTAGACGACTGTCTCGTCTCGATCGAGTCCTGCTCGCAGAAAGTGCTGGCCAAGCAGTGACTTCCCCGTTCCCGAGACGCCCTGAACGAGATACGTCCGACCTTGAACGTACCCGCCGTTGAGTAACTCGTCCAACTCGGGGATGCCGGACGCGACCAGCTCGATTTCCTCGGTCGCCGTACTGCCGGAGTCGTCAGACATCGAATATCGTGTTACCGTGCTGGGCCTCCGAAAACATAAGCCGACGGTCTGGAGACCGGAATATCGAAACACTGGTTTCGCTCGGTGTGGGATCTCGACGCCGGTGAAATCAGCGAAATCGGCGTCGTCGCCGCCGTGAAGAACCGCTATCGGGTCTCCGATCTCGATCAGGACGGTCGCCTCACTCATGCTTCAGCCGAGGTCGGTTCCGGATCCATCCGGACGATGTGCTCGTCTTCCCGAGTGAGAAACCCGTGTACTATCCGTTCACTCGGCGCTTCGACAGATTCGGGGTCGACCCCCCGAAGTCCGGAGCACACCCGCCACCAGCCGGAACGTCCGGCCGGTGTTCTTTCGGCATCGAGACCGATCAGCCGCTTGTTCCCTCCGTGGGGGGACGACTCCGAGACCGCCGTCCCATTTTTCCCCAAACGACCGACAGTATCGGAGACACGGTCGATGCCGATAGTGTGTCGCTCTCCCACGAGTGTGGACTCCGGAACGTGATGTGTGCTCATTGCTTCACGTCTCCCCATCGTACTCCGTCGATCGACTATCGGTCTCGGCGATGTGATGCGGAAGCGATGCGTGAGATCTATCGGCTCGTTCGCGAAGAGGCTGATAGCTTCGAGTTTGGCGGTAGCTCTAACGTCACCGTGAAGGCCAAGTGGGACGCGACTGCTGGATCGGTGTTCAGTCTCCCCCCTACTGGCGGGATGACGGTTTGGATGGCAGACAATGGATTCGACGATGACGAAACCGACGAACGGCTGGAAGCTGTGAATGCATGGTTGCGACGAATGGGTGAATTGGATCCTGATTTCGATTGTTTCGAAGACGGCAACGAAATCGTCACCGTTCAGCCCATCGCCAAGGAGAACCGGATTGAAGAGTTCGAAGCTGCTACTCGCGAGTTCGTGGCTCGATGCGAGACCGCACTAGCGGAAAATCGACTGACGCACCGACGGAACCGAGAATACCAGTCGTAGTCAATCTCGTGTACGCGGGAGAAAGGGTCGTCACATATCGGTGGTGTAGACACGTATTAGAACCATCCTTCGTCAAGAGCGACGACGGATCGGTAGCTGGTTACTGCTGGTACCGCCGGTCGTCGTCCGAACCGAAACCCGAACCGCCTCTTCCCCCCGCCTGATCGTAAGTATCCTCCAACTCGCCGTACAGATACTCGTCGTAGGTCACGTCGTACCCCTGCCGGAGGTGGAAATCGAGGTCGCCGGTGTCGACCGTCGAGCGATAGAGCGCGTGGATCGCCCGCCGGAGGAGTTCGCCCTCGCCGGCGTCGAACGCCGCCAGCAGCATCGCGAGTTCGTTGCGCGTCTCCCGGTCGAGGTCGACGGTCAGGTCGTCCCCCAGGTCGCCGTAGGCGTCTTTCACGTCCGCGTTCAGATCGTCCAGGCTCATACCGACGACGAGGGTCGCGCACGGAATACCGCTTTCGACTCGACGGATCGGCACGCCTAACCGCCCGGGTTCCTAGCGTCCCACGATGACCGAACGTGGGGACGCCGCCCTCCCCGACGACCTCGGGGCCGTCCGGTCCGCCCTCGTCGAGTGGTACGAGACCGACCATCGCGACTTCCCGTGGCGCCGTACCGACGACCCCTACGCGATTCTCGTCTCCGAGGTGATGAGCCAGCAGACCCAACTGGATCGGGTCGTCGAGGCCTGGGACGCCTTCCTCGACCGCTGGCCGACCGTCGAGACTCTCGCCGACGCCGACCGGAGCGAGGTGGTCGCGTTCTGGTCCGACCAGCGCCTCGGCTACAACAACCGCGCCCGCTACCTCCACGAGGCCGCGGGCCAGGTGATCGACGACTACGGGGGTGCGTTCCCCGAGACGCCGGCCGAACTGGAGGAGTTGATGGGTGTCGGTCCGTACACCGCCAACGCGGTGGCGAGTTTCGCGTTCGACGCCGGCGATGCGGTGGTCGACACGAACGTCAAGCGAGTGCTCTACCGCGCGTTCGGTGTCGAGGACGACGACGAAGCGTTCGAGCGGGCGGCGAGCGAACTGATGCCAGACGGCGAGTCCCGGGTCTGGAACAACGCCATCATGGAACTCGGCGGCGCCGCCTGTCAAAAGGCGCCGCGGTGCGACGAGGCGGGCTGTCCGTGGCGGGAGTGGTGTCGGGCCTACGAGACCGGCGATTTCACCGCACCGGACGTGCCGACCCAGCCGAGTTTCGAAGGGAGCCGACGGCAGTTCCGGGGACGCATTGTGCGCGTTCTCGGGGAACACGACGAACTCCCGCTGGACGAACTGGGACCGCGGATTCGGGTCGACTACACGCCGGACGGCGAGTACGGTCGGGAGTGGCTGCGCGATCTCGTCGAGGATTTGGCGGACGACGGGCTCGTCGAGTTGCGAGAGAGCGACGGGCAAACGGTCGCTCGGCTCCAGCAATGACGGTGGGCCGTCGTAGAGCCAGTCGCTCCAGACACGGCGGGTACCCGACGAATCCCGTCCCGGAGCGCTCGTCTCGACGGCGGCGTGCGAACTATATTGAGTATATTCTGGACAATAGACCTATTACCGGATTACTTGTACGTCCCCCGCTCGCCACTACTCGTGTCACGAGCCGTTCTTCTCAGGTGTCCGGTCTGCACCGCCGTTCGGGCGCTCGGGAGAAGCGACCGTTCCGACGCTGACCCCGCCCCGATGGTCGAGGATCATCTGCGCACGCACCGCCTCGACGAGAGCAAGGCCGCGATTCGAAAGCGGCAGATGATCGACAAAGCGGTCGAACTGCTCATCCCGTCCGACGAGTTCGAGCGACTTCCGACCGAGGAGTGGCGGGCCCCGACCGCCACGTGGCTCCCGGACGGTGTTTCGTCGCGTGTGGACGAGTGGCCCGAGTCGCCGGTCGAGTCGACCGCTCCACACCCCTATGCCGAGGACTGAACGGTCGCCGTCGAACCACGGGTCAAGAACTCCCGGGACCGATCACGACGGATGGGGGGTGGTCAGAAGGGACCTCTCCGGCGTGCCCGAGTCCGACCGCGGTCACGGATCCGAGGCTCGGTCCCCACTGGCCCCCACTGCTCGGACGGTGAGTCGATGAGCAATCGGGACCTGTCGGATCCCGAGTACTATCTCAACCGCGAGCTCTCGGAGCTCGCGTTTCAGGAGCGTGTGCTTCGTGAGGGGATGGACGACCGGAATCCACCGCTCGAACGCCTCCGATTTCTCGCGTTCTTTACGAAAAACACCGACGAATTCTTCATGAAGCGCGTCGGGGGACTCAAACAACAGATCGACGCCGGCGTGACCGAGACGACACCCGACGGTCGGACGCCGAAACAGCAGTGGTGTGAGGTGCTCGATACCGCACGCCCGCTCTTTCGACAGCAGTCCGAGTACTGGCAGACGGAGCTAAAGCCGACACTCGAAGCGGCGGGGATCGAGATACGCAGCCCCGACGAGCTACCGGCAGAGACACGGACCCGACTGCGGACACGGTTCGAGGAATCGATACTCCCGACCCTGACCCCGCTCGCGTTCGATCCGGCCCACCCGTTCCCGTTCATCTCGAACCTCTCGCTCTCGCTGGCCGTACTCTCGTCGAACGGAACCGACGAGCCGACGTTCACGCGGATCAAGATCCCGCCGAACCAGCCTCGGCTGATAGCCGCGCCCGGCGACCCCGACCGATACGTGCTGATCGAAGACCTCATCGAGTGCAATCTCGATCTCCTACTCCCCGACCTCGACGTCCGCGACGTGTCGAAGTTCAAGGTCACCCGGAACGCCGAGGTGCGACGCAACGAGGAAGTCGCCGAGGATCTCATCGACATGGTCGAGGAGGTCCTCGAACAGCGTCGCTTCGCGACGGTCGTCCGACTAGAGGTCGACGCCGACATGCCCGAGGAGTCGGTCTCGGTCCTCAAAGAGCAACTCGACGTGGACGACCGGGAAGTGTTCTATCGGGACGGGCCGATCGATTTCGAGGACTTCTTCGAGCTCGTCGAACTGGATCGCCCCGACCTCAAACTCCCGGCGTGGACGCCCCGAATACACCCCCGATTGGGGCCGGCGGCGAGCGACACGCAGGATCGGCGGGAGGATATTTTCGACGAGATTCGAGACGGGGATATCCTCGCACACCATCCGTACCACTCCTTCGAGGGGACCGTCCAGCGGTTTCTCGACGCGGCGGCGAACGATCCCGACGTGCTGGCCGTGAAGGCGGCTATCTATCGGACCGCGAGCGATTCGAAGGTCATCCAGAGCCTCATCGACGCGGCCGACAACGGCAAGCAGGTGGCGGTGATGGTCGAACTCAAGGCCCGCTTCGACGAGAAGAACAACCTCGAGTGGGTTCGACAGCTCGAAGAGGAAGGCATCCACGTCGCCTACGGGACCGTCGGCCTGAAGACACACACCAAGACGGCGCTCGTCGTCCGTCAGGAGGACGACTGCGTCCGACTCTATTCGCACGTCGGCACCGGAAATTATCACTCGGGGACGGCGAAAGGCTACTCCGATCTGGGACTGCTGACCGCCGACCGGGATGTCGGTCTCGATCTCACGAAGGTGTTCAACTTCTTCACCGGACCGACACTCGACGACCGGTTTCGGAAGCTCCTGATCGCGCCCGTGACGATGCGAGAGCGGTTCACCGAGATGGTCGAACGGGAGGCCGACCACGCTCGTGCCGGCCGACGGGCACGGATCGTCGTGAAGGTGAACGGGCTCGAAGATCCGTCGATGATCGAGGAGCTCTATCGCGCTTCGATGGCCGGCGTCGAGATCGACCTGCTCGTCAGGGACATCTGTCGGCTCCGCCCCGGCGTCGAGGGGGTGAGCGAGAACGTCACCGTCCACTCGATCGTCGGCCGATTTCTCGAACACTCGCGGATCTTCTACTTCGAGAACGGCGGTACGCCCGAGTGGTACATCGGGTCGGCCGACTGGATGACCCGCAATCTCGACTACCGGGTCGAGGCCGTCACGCCCGTCGAAGACACGCGGCTACGCGAACAGCTCCGGTTCATTCTGGAGACGTCGCTCGCGGACAACCGCCGCCGGTGGGTGATGCGACCCGACGGTCGCTACGAACAGCAGTCCCCCGACGGCGAACCGGTACGGGACGTCCAGAAGGTACTGATGGCGGCGACGGATGCGGCCCTCGACCGCGGCTACGGTCCGGGAATGGAGATCGATTCGAATCTCGTCGAGGGGGACCTCCTCGTCGAGGACGTCACGACGAGCGCGGACGACGAATCCGGGGAGCCGGACGGCGCCGCTGACGACGACGGGGCGCATCCGGACGGAGGGGTATCCGTGTTCGACAGGCACTCCGAACGGTGGTATCGTCCCGACAGCGAGACGTACGACTGGGCGGTTCGGACGGCCGACGGTGAACGTCGGTACTTCGAGACGCGCGAGGGGGCACGCCGTCGTCTCCGCGTGGAGTACGAGTGACGTTCGGGCGTCGACCGTGGGGGCCGATCCGTCTCAGACCGGATCGACGACCTTCGAGTCGGCCCGTTCCTGGTGTGTCGTCGCCGGGTCCACGGTGACGAACGCGTCGCTCCGGTAGTCGTACGCCGTGAGCGCGCCGCCGTAGACACAGCCGGTATCGAGGCCGACCGCGTACTCCCGTTCAACCGGGCTGTCGTGAACCGTGTGGCCGAAGAACACGCGGTACGGGCCGTCGTAGCCGTCGTACCAGAACGGTCCGTCGTACCCGTTGCCGTGCGGGGCACGCATCGTCAACAGCTCTTCGACGGTGTGGCTCCCGAGCGGTCGTTCCGGGTCGACACCGCCGTGGACGACGAGTGCGTCGTCGAAGGAGACGGCGACGGGGAGGGACTCGAAGTACGCTCGGTCCCCGCCTCGCAGCCAGTCGGGGGCCGTCTCGCCACGTACGATTTTCTGCTCGTTGTTGCCGCGGACGCTGACGAGACGCGGATCGTCACGGACGATGTCGACGACACCGGGGCTGTCCGGTCCCTTCCGCACCAGATCACCGACGAAAACGACGAGATCGTCGTCGCGGACGTCGAGTTCCGCGAGAAGCGCCTCGAGAGTAGCCCGACTGCCGTGGACGTCCCCGACGATGTAGATGTCGCGATAGTCGTCGATGTCGATCCGTTCGTGGTGTGATTCGACGTCGTCTCCGAACTGTGGTGGTGTGGCCATTGGTGTGAGATGTGAGATGTGGGATGTGGGGTGTGGCGCGGATGTCGGTTCGGGTCGGGATCCGCGTTCGGCCCCCTCTACCTCGTGGTCGGTTTAGTCAGTTTCTAAGAGGGGACAATAGCGGTATGTATACTCCGTACGGCCACCGTCGTGCCGGTCCGCTACGGGGGCCGGTCACTCGCGGTGCACACTCCTCACACCGACCGGACGAGTGAGCAGATCCGCCAAGCCGTGACTGTCGACCCGGCGACCGGGGGACGGTACAGAGCTACCGCCCGCCTGGGCCCGGGGCTCGGGAGACGGATACGTCCCGTGTCCGACCTCGGTGGTTCCGTTCGCCACGAGCCACTCGTCCCGTGGCCCGGTGGCGGTAAACGTCATGCGGTCGCCGTAGCTGTTGCCGGTCCACCCGCCGGTGAACCACTCGTTCGATCCGGAGACGGTGACGCCGCCGCTGGCCCGGGCGTCCGCGGCCGCGTCGTAGGAGAGAAACACCGGCGTGTCGTAGGCGAACCACGCCGTCTCGTCCCGATACGGAACCGGACAGTCGGTCAGTTCACGCGTCGCGTCCGGGTCGAACGTCGGTGACTCGCCGACCGGCGCCCGGGTCTCGACGGGATACGTCGCCTCCCGCGTGACGCTCACCGTCACCGTCCGCCGCTCCTGTCGGTGGTGGTCGGGGTTCGAGCGGTCGTACTCGGATTCGTCGATCCCCTCTCGCCGACCGATCCCGTCCTCCTCGACGAAGCGGTAGTAGCGTGTCTCGACCGCGAACTCGTTGGCCGTGAGTTCGATCATCGGGCCGTACTCGGTGTCGACGACGCTCGCATCGAAGCCGTCGACGTCGCCGTTCGGCGCAAACGCGTCCGCGTCGGCGCTCGCTCCGCCTTGCGTCAGGGGCAGACGAATCGTCACGTCCGACAGTGTCCCCGTCGCGTCGACACCGACGTGGTAGTCGTAGGGACTGGTGTAGCTGTCGGAGGCTGTCGCCGGAAAGGCACAGCCAGCGGTGAGCGTGGGCGCGACAAGCAGGACGGCCAGCGTCGACCGGTGACACGTCGAGGAGAGTCGAGCCACCGTCTCCGGTTCGGGGCGTTCTGCCGTCGCGGCCCGCGCGCTCTCCCGAGCTTCGCGTTCCGAACGCGTCGGCCGGTTCCGCGTCCGGATCACGGTCTCCCTACCGGACCAGCCTTCCGGGTCGGTTCGTCGTCCGATTCCCCTCGTCGGTGTCGATGCCGTCCGGGTCGATACGGTCGGTTATAGTTGCGGTCGGCGGGACGTCCGTCCGGTGGCGCCGTTTGCCTCTCGAGCCAGTGCCACGTCGGCCCCAGCCAGCATAAATTCTGGCGACGACGGTCACCGCCCGGGCGTAATAGCGCGAATAGTTAACAATCATCACTTCGCATAGTGACATGCATGTCCGAGACGACCACTCGATTGGAACCCCTCGACCCACGTCCACTCGCAGACCGCACCTGTCTCGTAACGGGGTCGTCACGTGGAATCGGCCGCTCCATCGCGCTCGAATTCGCGCGCTGTGGCGCGAACGTGATCGTGAACTACCGGAGTTCGGACGAGGCAGCCCGCGAGGTCGAGGCGCTCATCGAGGAGAACGGTGAGACGGCGATGTGTGCACAGGCCGACGTTTCGAAGCCGGGTGACGTGACCGAGATGGCCGAGGCGATCCACGACGAACTCGGCGCCGTCGACGTACTGGTCAACAACGCCGGCATCACCATCGACCGCAAGTTCGAGGAGATGACCCACGAGGACTGGCAGACGGTCCTCGACGTCAACCTCGGTGGGACGTTCAACTGTACCAAGGCCTTCTTCGACGACATTCGCGACGCCGACCACGGGCGCCTCATCAACATCTCCAGTGTCGTCGGCCAGCAGGGAAACTACGGACAAGCGAACTACGCCACCTCGAAGGGGGGGATGTTCGCGTTCACACGCACGCTCGCGCTCGAACTCGCCGCCTACGGCTCGACGGCCAACTGCGTCGCCCCGGGCTTCGTCGAGACGGACATGCTCGAGAAGGTCCCCGAGCGCGTCCAGGAGAAGATCAGGGATCGAATCCCACTCGACCGCTTCGCCACGCCGGAGGACATCGTCGGTATCGTTCGCTTTCTCGCCAGTAACCACGCCAGCTACATGACCGGTCAGGTGCTGGGTGTCAACGGCGGACTGGAGTGGTGACGCGTCTCCAGCCATGACGACTGTCGTCGCCGTCGCGGGGAGTCTCCGCGACCACAGCTACACGCGACTCGCGCTCCGTCGTGCCCTCGCCGCCGCCGCGGACACCGGCGCCGACGTCGAGATGATCGACCTCCGGGCGTTCGACCTGCCGCCACTCGATCCCGACGCGGACGAACAGGGCGACAGCGCGGCCTTCACCCGACGGGTCCGCGAGGCCGACGCCGTCCTGCTCGGCACGCCGATGTACCACGGCTCGTACTCCGGCGTGTTGAAGAACGCCCTCGATCACTGTGGGTTCGACGAGTTCGAGGGCAAGACCGTCGGCCTGCTCGGCGTCTCCGGCGGTGCCTTTCCGATCACCGCGCTCGAACACCTGCGCTCCGTCTGTCGCGCCCTCGACGCGTGGGTGCTCCCCCATCAAGCGGCGATTCCGCGACCGTCGTCGGCCTTCTCGGACGGAGCGTTCGCCGACGAGGGGATCGAAACCCGCGTCGCTACCCTCGGTCGCCGTGTCGTCCAGTACGCCACCATCGAACCCGATCCGGGCACGTTCGAGAGCGACCAGAACGTGGGCGGGTAGCGCGGCGGCCACGACGGATCGGAAACCCCTTCCCGGCCGCCGTCCCACACACGCCCGTGACGACGTGGGTCGAGAATCCCCAGGGCGGGCGTGACCGCGGAGCACGGGGGGTTGCCCGTGCGTGGATGGAGGTGCTCGTTCGCCCCCGCCGCTTCTTCGAGAACGGCGTCGCACCCGGCGATCAGGCGCCGGGTCTCGTCTTCGCCGTCGTGATGGCCGTCGCGTACGCCCTCCTCCTCGCCGTCCTCGATCCCCTTCGGTTCCCGGCAACCGGGGCGCTCCGGGCCGGCGTGACCGTGTTGCTTGTGGCCGTACTGATCGCGCCGGCCGTCCTCCACCTCCTCGCCGCGGTGCAGACGCTCTGTCTGATCGTCACCGTCCGCGACCGGGCGGGTGTCAGCGAGACGGTCCAAGTGCTCGCCTACGCGACGGCGCCGTGCCCGCTCGCGGCGGTCCCCGTCCCCGAACTCCGCGTCGCCTGCTGTCTCTACGGCGCCGGGCTGTTGGTCGTCGGCCTCGTCACCGTCCACCGAACGACGGGCGGGCGGGCGGCGCTCGCGGCCGCTCTCCCCGGAGCCTTCCTCTTTGGCTACGGATTCGGGGGCTTCGAGGCGCTCGCTACCCTGCTCCGGGCCTGGTACGTCATCTAGGCCGTCGAGTCGTTTCGACAATCGTTTTAGGGTGGGACTGTTCGATTCTTCCAATGGATTGGATCACCCACGAAGAAGACGTTTGGTTTGATTTCCGCGGCTCCACCCCGGACCAACTGGTCTCGGGCCGGTACTACAAGGGAACGGTCGACGGCTTCGCCGACTTCGGCGTGTTCGTCGACCTCGCTCCTGGCGTGACGGGACTGTTGCACCGGAGCGAACTCGATCGCCGCCTCGAGAGCCTCGACTGGGAGCCCGGCGACACCGTGTTCGTCCAGGTGAAAAACGTCCGCGACAACGGCAACGTCGACCTCTCGTGGTCGATCCGCCAGTCCGGCGACGAGTTCCGCGGGGCGCAGGTTCACGACCCCGAGGGCGACGCCGACGGCGAGGCGATCGATCCGGGGCCGGAGACCGAAAGCGACGACGACGGGGCCGGTCCCGTGCGGCAGACGCCGACGCCGCCGAGCGACGAGGAACTGAACGGCGACGGGGAGGCGGAGGCGGAACCGGAGACTGAGACGGAAACGCAAACGGAGACGCAAACGGCGACGGATACCACCGACTCCGGATCGGCGGCGGGCGAAGCGGGGGTCGAGACCGCCGACCTCGACCGCGTCGACGTCGACGCTCTCGACGACCACGTCGGCGACCCCGTCCGGCTCGAGGGGGAGATCGTGAGTGTCCGACAGACCAGCGGTCCGACCGTATTCGAGCTCCGTGACGCCACGGGCGTCGTCGACTGCGCAGCGTTCGTCGAGGCGGGCGTCCGCGCCTACCCCGAGGTGGAGGTCGGGAGCGTCGTCCGCCTCGACGGCGAGGTGGAGCGGCGCTACGACGAGCTACAGGTCGAGACCGAAGCACTCGACGTTCTGTCCGACGACGAGGCGGCGAGCGTCGAGCGCCGTCTGGCCGACGCGCTGACTGCCGAGGCCCGCCCCGACGGCGTGACGGCGCTCGTCGACGACGACGCCGTGGACGCGGTGGCCGATGATCTCGTCGACGCCGCGGAGACGATCCGCCGGGCGGTGCTCGAGTCCCGTCCCGTCGTCGTCCGCCACGGCGCGACCGCCGACGGCTACGTCGCCGGCGCGGCCATCGAGCGGGCCGTCCTCCCGCTGATCCGCGAGGAACACGCCGCCGCCGACGCCGAGTACCACTACTTCACGCGGCGGCCGCTCGAGGAGTCCGTCTACGACATGGACGACGCGACCAACGACGTGACGCGAATGCTCCAGGACCGCGACCGCCACGACGAGAAACTGCCGCTGGTCCTGCTGGTCGGGACTGGTAGCACGGTCGAGTCCAGCGACGGTCTCGGTCTGCTCGGCATCTACGGCGCCCGACGGGTCGTCGTGGACGCCGAGGTGGCCGACGCCGCGGTCGCCGAGGACTGCGAGGCAATCGTCAACCCCGGCCTCGCCGGCGCCGACGCCGGCGACCTCTCGACGGGGACGCTCGCGGCTACGCTCGCCGCGACGGTCGCTCCCGACGTGCGCGACGACCTCGCGCATCTCCCCGCGGTCTCGTACTGGGGTGACGCCCCCGACGAGTACGTCGACCTCGCCGCCGAAGCGGGCTACGACGCCGACCGGACGCGCGAACTCCGCGAGGCCATCGCGCTGGAGGCGTACTACCAGTCCTACGAGGACAAACGCGAACTCATCACGGACCTCCTGTTCGACGACGCGGGCGGCCTCGCCGGCCACATCAGCGAGCAGTTCCGGCAGAAACTCGACGCCGAGGTCGACACCGCGACCGCCAACGTCGAGACGCGTGAGGAAGGTGACCTGACGGTCGAAGTGCTCGACACCGACGCCTACACCCACCGGTTCGACTTCCCGCCGACGGGTCTCCTGCTCGACGAACTCGGCCGCCGTCGCGACGCGGACCTGATCGTCGGCGTCGGCACCGACGACTGCTATCTCCGGACGGCCGGCACCCTCGACGTGCGGGGGGTAGCGGGTGACGCCGCCGAGCGCGTCGCCGACGCCGGCATCACCGCCGCAGGCGTTCGTGACGGCCGGATCGAGTTCCTCTCCGGGCGCCGCGACGCCGTGGTCGACGCCGTCGTCGCCGCCGCCGTCGAGCGACTGGCCTGACCGGCGCCACACCGAACGACACCCTTAACCTCACGACCCGACGACACGAGGACGATGACCAGTGGGAGGGTACCCCCGTGAGCGCGGACACCGAGGCCGAAAGCGACTCGTTCGTCCGCGTCTGTGAGGATCTCGTCGAACGGATCCTCGACGGGGAACTGGACCGCGACGACCTCGAGTCGGCGAAGCTCGACGCCTGTTCGGAGCACGCGGCGGCCAAGGTGCCGAAAAACGCCGACATCCTCCGGCACGCACCGGACGACCGCCGCGACGAGGTCGAGTCGGTCGTGCGGCGCAAGCCCGTCCGCACCGCCTCGGGCGTCTCGCCCGTCGCGATCATGACCTCGCCGCACATGTGTCCCCACGGGAAATGCCTCTACTGTCCCGGCGGCCCCGCCTCGGAGTTCGGAAGCGCCCAGAGCTACACCGGCCACGAACCGGCCGCGGCGCGGGGCGAGCAGAACGACTACGATCCCTACGGGCAGGTTCGGCTCCGACTGGAACAGTTGCGCCACATCGGCCACCCGGTCGACAAGGTGGAGCTCATCCTGATGGGCGGGACGATGACTGCCCGGAGTCACGACTACCAGGAGTGGTTCGTCAAGCGGGCGCTCGAAGCCCTGAACGACTACGACACCGAGTCGACGCCGAATCCTGTCGAGGGGCGGAGCTTCGCCGAGGACGACCCCGACTTCCGATATCTGGCGGACGTGATCGCCGAGAACGAGACGGCCGACGTGCGCAACGTCGGCACGACCTTCGAGACCAAGCCCGACTGGTGCGATCCGGAGCAGATCGACCGGATGCTCGGGCTCGGCGGGACGAAAGTGGAGGTCGGCGTCCAGACGACCTACGAGCGGATCAACCGGGAGATGCACCGCGGCCACGGCGTCCAGGCGTCGATCGACGCCAACCGCCGCCTGCGGGACGCCGCGTTCAAGGTCGGCTTCCACATGATGCCCGGCCAGCCGGGCATGACCCGGGAGATGTGTCTGGAGGACTTCCGACAGCTGTTCGCTGATCCGCGCTGGCGCCCGGACTACCTCAAAATCTATCCGACGCTCGTCGTCCGCGGCACCCGGACCTACGACATGTGGCGCCGCGACGACTTCGACCCGCTCGACAACGAGGAAGCCGCGGAGCTCGTGGCCGAGGTGATGGACCTCATCCCGAAGTACACCCGCCTCCAGCGCGTCCAGCGGGACATCCCCGCCGACCACATCGACGCCGGCGTCTGGAAGTCGAACCTCCGGCAGCTGGCCGAGCAACGCGCCGCGGAGCGGGGAATCACTCCGCGGGACATCCGTGCCCGGGAGGTCGGGCACAACGACGCCGAGCCGGATCCCCAGCGGATCGAACTCGAGACGATGACCTACGAGGCCGGCGGCGGGACCGAACACTTCCTCAGCTTCGAGGACCCCGAGGCGGAGCTGCTGATCGGCTTCTGTCGCCTCCGCTTCCCGGGCGACCCCGTGCGTCGTGAACTCGACGGGGCGGCGCTCGTGCGCGAACTCCACGTCTACGGGAGCGAGGTCGGCATCCGCGAGGGACGCGACGACGGGGCGGACTGGCAACACCGCGGTTACGGTCGGCGGCTCCTCGAACGCGCCGAGGAGCTTGCGGCTGACGCCGGCTACGACAAAGTGAGCGTCATCAGCGGCATCGGCGCCCGACGGTACTACCGCGAAAAGCTGGACTACCACCAGGACGGTCCGTACGTCTCGAAGCGATTGGACTGATGACCGCGACCGAACGGTTCGTCTGGGCGTTCCTGCTCGCCGCCGTTCCGACGGGCGTCGCCGTCGCGCTCAGTCCGGCGCACGTCTACGCCCGGCTTATCGTCGGCATCGGGACGCTGGTCGCCGCCTTCCCCGCGACGTATCTCATCGCCGGACTGCGCGCGTAGCCTACGGGCAACGTTTCAAGACGGCGGCCCTCGAACCCCGACCGTGACCGATTCGGACCGCCGACACGATCGCCTCGACCGCCATCCGACGGCGGGCCCGCGGAACTCGCTGTGGCACTGGCCGGACGCGAAGCGGCCGCTTCGGGTCGTCGTCAACTACCTCGCCGTCTGGCTGATCCGTCTCTCGCCGAGTCTGCGGGCGAAAAACTGGCTGCTCCGGCGCCTCGGGGCGGCTGTCGGGCCGGGTGTCGCGTTCGGTCTGGAGGCGACACCGGACGTGTTCTGGCCCGAACTTCTGACGATCCGAGCGGACGCCATCGTCGGCTACGACGCCACCCTGCTCTGTCACGAGTTCCTGCAGGCGGAGTACCGAACCGGCGAGGTCGTCGTCGGCGAACGCGCGATGGTCGGCGCGGGGGCCGTGGTGTTGCCGGGCGTCGAGATCGGCGCCGACGCGAAGGTGGCCGCCAACTCGCTTGTCACCGAGGACGTCGCTCCGGGGGCGACGGTCGCGGGCGTCCCCGCACGACCGGTTGAAGATGGTCTCGGTGACGAGCGCGAGGGCGCGGCCTGACACCCACCCTCCGGCGGCCGACGACGATCGGTTCGACGACGCTCCGGGCACCCGCCACGGGAGTCGATCCCGAACGCGAGTGTCAGGAACGAACGCGGACGAACCCCTCGGCGAACACCACGCTGTTCGGGAAGACGTACTCCTCGCCGTCGGTCTCGATGTGCGTGACAAAGAGATCCATCTCTTGGACGATGCCGCGCACGTCGTCTACCACGATTTCGTCGCCGATGGTGTAGGGTTGGTTGAGCAGGAGGTAGGCGCCGACGGCGCCGGCCGAGAGCAGGTGGCGGAAGGCGAGTCCACCGAGGAAAACGATGCCGAAGACGTACGCCGCGAGCAGGACGATGAGCGCGCCGGTGGCGACGCCGACCTGTCCGAGAGCGATCAGCGCGGCCAGGTAGAAGACGCTGTATTTCGCCATCAGCGGGAGGATGCCGACCTGCGGGAGCTTCACGCCGCGGAACCGCTCGGAAACCAACAGCTCCACCTTGTCGCCGACGAGGACGCCGACGATGAGGACGATGACGGCGAAAAAGAACTGAGGCAGGAAACCGGCGACCGCGTTCCAGAACTGCGCGACGTACTGAATCTCGGCGATGGCGACGGCCGCGAAGACGGCGATTCCGAAGACGAAATAGCCCGCGATGGCCGCGAGGATGTCGACCGTCGAGGTGCCGAACTCGCGGGCTGTCCGTTCGAAGGCCGTCCCCTCGATGGCGTTGGGGACGCCGATCCGCCGGAGTACCCGACGAGCGAGGACGCGGGCCAGCCACCCCAAAGCGAGGCCGACGACGAGCGTCCCGAACGCGATCCAGAGCCGGATCGGTACGGTGGCTATGGTCTCCCGAATCGCGCCGCTTTGCATCTCAGTATGCCTCCGGATCGATCTCCAGAACGAGGTCGCCACCCTTGAACGCCCGGACCATCCCGTCGGACTCCGAGAGGACGACGGCGATGGCGTTGGTGTCGCGCGTGATCGCCCCGCCGGCCATGTGTCGGGCACCGAGCCCCTTCGGGATGTCGACGCCCTCCGCCGAGGGTTCCAGGTAGCGGTACGCCGAGACGATCTTGCCCGAGTCCGAGACGACGAACGCCCCGTCCAGCCGCGAGAACTCCTTGAGCATCACGTTCACGATGGGGTCGCCGACGTGGACGTGGCTCTTCTCGAAGGGGTTGTAGCTGAGCGGGCGGGACTTGTTCATCACCTTGCCCGCGTCGCCGACGACGAACAGGGCGCCCACCGGTTTCCCCTTCTGCCCTTTTTTCCCGAGGTCGATGGCGACTTCGAACACGTCGCGGATGACGTCCGGTTCGGCCCGCGAGTCCGTAAAGAGCTCGTAGATGCCCGAGCGCGTCGACTCGCCGACGCGGACCCGCACCAGGCCGTCGGCGTCACCGTCGTCGAACATCGAGACGGCACAGACGACGACGTCACCCTCGGCGACGAAACCGCGGTCCAGCGCTCCCTCGACGCCGAACTCGATTCGATCGCGGACGTTGTCGAATCCGAGCGGCAGTTCGACGAACGTCTCCGCACCGACGTCGTTCTCGGCGGCGACGACCACCTGTTCGACCTCCACGTCTGCGAACCGCTCGTAGTACGCTGTCGACGGGGAGAACAGGAACAGTCCGTCGACGTCGCCCACGAGGTCATCGAGAGACTCCCGTAACGTCGCCATTACCGAACTGTCGAGACGCGGCGAAATAAAGGTTTGTGGCGCGTCACACGCCCGTCATGCGCTTCTCCTCGCGCCTACTCCCGAAGGCGCGACACGTGGTCGATGCGTCGCTGTACCAGGTCGGCCGTTCCGATGTCGTGGCGGATCCGAAGCCCGTCGCCCGCCGCCGCCAGCGCGTCCTCGGCGATGGCCTCCGCGTCCGCGATCGATTCCGCGAGTCCGACGACGGCAAAGGCCCGCGAGGTGGTGGTGTAGAGGCCGTCCTCGCGGGCGTCGACGCTCGCATAAAAGAGGAGGGCGTCGCCGTCGCCGTCGGCTGCTGCCCGCGCGACGCTCGTCTCGTCGACGTCGATCCGCGCTCCCGACTCCGGATCGGTCGGGTAGCCCGCCGGCACCGCGTACTTACAGACCGTCGCCCGGTCGTCGAACGAGAGGTCGGGGAGGGAGTCGCCGTCCCGCGCCGCCGTCAGCACGTCGACGAACGGCGTCTCGAGGACGGGCAGGGAGTTCATCGCCTCGGGGTCGCCAAAGCGGGCGTTGAACTCGACGACCCGCACGCCGTCGGCGGTGAGCATGAACTGACCGTAGAGGACGCCCCGATACTCCGGGAGGGCGTCGACGGTCGCCTCCAAGACTCCGACCGCCTCGTCGTAGTCCGCCCGGTCCATGAACGGGAGCGTGGGATCGGCGTCGCTGTAGCTTCCCATCCCACCCGTGTTCGGCCCCTCGTCGCCCTCGTAGGCGCGCTTGTGGTCCTGTACCGCGGGCGTGACCCGGAGGTCGCCGTTCGCGACGAACGCCTGGACGGTGAACTCCTCGCCGACCAGTCGCTCCTCCAAGACGATGCGGTCGTAGTCGGACTCGCGGAGGTAGTCTTTGGCCTCCGCCTTCGTCACCTGGTCGCCGGTGACGCGGACGCCCTTGCCGCCGGTGAGGCCGGCGGGCTTGACCGCCAGGTCGCCGTCGTAAGCGTCGATGTACTCGCAGGCGGCCTCGACGTCGTCGAACGTCTCGAAGTCGGGGCAGCCGGGGATGCCCTCCTCCCGCATGAACCGGCGCTGGTAGGCCTTGTCGGTCTCGATGCGGGCCGCCTCGGCACCGGGACCGAAGGCGTAGACGCCAGCCTCTTCGAGGGCGTCGGCGACGCCGGCCGCGAGCGCCGACTCCGGGCCGATCACCGCGAGCGTGGCGTCGACCGCCGTCGCGAAGTCGACGATTTCCGCGGCGTCGGTTTCGTCGATAGTGCGGGTCTCCTCGGCCAGATCGGCGATGCCGGGGTTGCGGTTGCTCGCACAGGCGTAGAGGTCGGCGTCGGGCGCGACGACGCGGGCGATGGCGTGTTCCCGGCCACCCCCGCCGACGAGGAGCACTGTCTCTGACATGGGTGAGTCACCCTGCGGAGACGGCCTAAACGTTGCCCTTTACCGCTCGCCGGCCGCCGCGACGCGGACTCCCGCTCGCCCGCCGGCGGCGGCGAAGAGCCCGGCGGCCGCCAGCGCCGCCCCCACGCCGGCGACCGCAAGCGGGAGGTCGTAGCCGACACCGAGTTCCGTCACCGGGAGGGTAAAGAGCGGCGGCGCGACGGCCTGCGCGCCGAAGATGACACTCGTGCGCAGACTCATGACGCCGCCACGGAACTCCGGTCCGGCGAGCGCCGACAGCGCCGACGCGACCGAAGGGAGGACGAGGCCGTGCCCGGCGCCGAAGACGCCGAGCGCGACGAGCGTCCCGACGGCCGAGCCCGCGGCCCACACGCCGACGAGGCCGAGGGCGTAGGCGACGACGCCGGCGGCGATGAGCCCGAGGTTCGAGACGTGACGGGCGAACCGCCCGTTGAACACGGCGACGACCGCCGAGACCATCATCGCGCTCGTGATGAGCGTCCCAGTCTGCCCCGTATCGAAGCCGTAGCCCTCGAGCAGAAAGGGGACGGCCGTCAGGACGCCGCCGTAGAAGAGGGCGAACCCGAGGAAGTTCGCCCCGTACACCGCGACGGCGTCGCGGGCCGGGAGCGAGCCGGCCGCCGCACGGAGATACGCGTACGCACCGGCGTGATCGCCGGGTGCGCCGGCGCCGCTCTCGCTCCCCGTGGATGATCCGTCCAGATACCGATACGCCAGCGCCGCGACGACGACGCTCGACCCGTAGAGGTAGAAGGGGGCGTCCCACGACAGCGTGGCGAGCGCGCCCCCGAGCACCGGCGCGGCCGCCGCACTGAACGAGATGCCCGCGCTGACGACGCCCATCACCGCGTTGCGCTGCGGGCCGTCGTAGTAGTCGCCCACGAGCGCGAGCGAAAGCGAGGCGAGGATGCTCCCGCCGACGCTCCCCTGTACCGCACGGAGGACGAGCACCTGCCACAGCCCGGTCGCGAGGGTCACGGTGACGCCGGCGAGGCCGTAGAGCAGCAGACAGGTGACGATCACCCGCCGGCGACCGAGACGGTCGGCGTACATGCCGACGACCGGCGCGAGGAGGGCACCGGGCACGGCGAAGGCGGTGATGACCAGCCCGCTGCGGGCGCTCGAGACGCCGAACGCGTCGGCGATGGCCGGGAGCGCGGGACCGATAGCGTTCACATCCAGGGGCGCGACTGCCGCCGTCGCGAGGAGGAGATAGAGCTGTGGGGAGCGCCACGGCACGCTCGCCTCGGAGTCCGACATCGCCCCAGCCGAGGGGCGGGACCGTAATCAATCCAGGTGTCGTTACTCCGACCCGACGTCGCCATCGGCCGCCTCGTTCAGTCGCTCGTACCGCGTCTGGAACTGTGCCTCACACGACGGACAGCAGAACTGGTGGATATCGCCACCGATCCGGGCGGTCGTCCCTTCGCTGGTCACCGTGTTGCCACACTCGGCACACGTCAGCGCGAATCCCGTGCCGCCGACGCTCGGCGTCCACTCCCCGTCGGTGAGCAGCGTCACGCGGTAGTCGTCGACCGCGCCGTCGTCGACGACCCCCGAGAGCCAGCGTGGGACGTCGCCGTCGGGAACGCGGGCGTAACAGATCACGTCCCGCTCCGCGGTGGTGAAGAGGTGCTCGACCGCGTCGGCGCCGCGAAACGCCTCGCGGCAGTCGTCCGCCGCGCCGCTCGCCGGCTCGACCGTCACCAGAACCGGAACCCCCTCCCGGAGCTTCGAGCGGTCGAGATCGAGCGTGAACCGGCGAACGACGCCCAGTTCCCGGAGGCGGTCGACGCGATCCGACACCGCCGGCGGCGACAGATCGACCCGATCGGCGATCTCTGCCCACGGGCGACGGGCGTCCTCCATCAGCGCCTGCAGGATCTCGAGGTCGGTCTCGTCGAGGTCGCGCATACGAGAACCGAGATTCGGTGCACGGATGTACCTTCGGTTGCGTCGGCGACGGGCGCCCACTGCCGCCAGTCACGACCTGTCGTCGTCCGACGGCAGGAGGTCGTCCGGGCATCGCTGGGAGCGGTCCGTCTCCAGATAGCGCCGTATTCGCTCGCGGTCCTCCGCGGTGAGCCGCGATCCGCTCGGCCTTTCGGTGTCGTCGTGGTCGACCGATCCACCCTCGCCGATCTCGTCGGCGGACGCCCTGTCGTCGAGTTCTCCGTTCGCGTCGTCGACAGCCGCGGCCGCCGAGCGGACGCGGACCCTCACGAACAGCGTGGCGGCAGCGAGCACCGCGAAGCCGACGAGCGAGAGCGTGTGTAGATCCATGCGTTGGCGGTAGACGCCATACGCTCACTTCCGTCATCAAACGGGCCGACGTGAAAGCCGACTCGATCCGGTTAATCCGGGTTAAGTGGCAGTATGGGATCCTTACCGGGGGTACTCGCGACGCGTCAGTCCTGCTCCCGTAACTGCTCGCGGTGCAGCGAGAGGATCAGATCGGCGAGCACGCCGAACATCAGCAACTGGACGCCGACGAGGATGGCGAAGGCGGCGACGACCGCGAGCACCTCGTGGGAGACCCGCTGGGTGATCCACTCGACGCCGACGTAGGCGGCGACGACGACGCCTGTGAGCGTCGACACCGTGCCGATGCTCCCGAAGTAGAACAGGGGGTTGTTCGTCTTCGCGCGGCGGTAGAGCTCCAGAAAGATGATGCCGCCGTCCCGCACCGGATGCAGGTTCGTGTTCGACCCCGCCGGGCGCGGGTAGTAGGTGATCGGAACCACCGTCGTCGGGATTCCCCGCTTCGCGCACTCGACGGCCATCTCCGTCTCAATGCCGAACCCCTCGGCCGTGAGATGCATCCGCTCGAACGACTCGCGGGTGAACGCCCGGTAGCCCGAGAGGATGTCGTCGAAGGACTCGCGGTGGATGAACCCGAAGGCGGTGTTGATCAGGCGGTTGCCGAGTCGGTTGAGCGCCGTCATCGCGCCGGATCGCATGTCGGCAAAGCGGTTCCCGATGACGTGTTCGGCCTCGCCCGAACGCAGGGGGTCGAGCATCGACGCGGCGTCGTCGGCGTCGTAGGTGCCGTCGCCGTCGAGCATGAGGACGTGGTCGGCGTGGATGTGGTCGGCGACCGCCTCCCGGACCGCCTGGCCCTTGCCCGATCCCGTCTGCTGGACGACGCGGGCACCGGCCTCGCGGGCCGTCTCGCGAGTCCCGTCGGTGGAGCCGCCGTCGATCACGAGGACGTCGTCGTAGCCGGCGTCGCGGAATTCGCGAACCACGTCGCCGATGGTCTCGGCCTCGTCGAGGGTGGGAACGAGGACGCAGACGTCGTCGGGGCCGGACATGATGTGCTCGTCTGTCTCCGGGGCAGCCAAAAAGGAGTTCCTATCTGTCCGCGAAAGGCTACTCCGATCCGGTGTCGACGGCTGCCGACTCCGCGTCCGCGAGCCGTCGTTCGGCCTCCTCGCGGTCCTCCGGGTAGCCGACGTCGATCCGCCAGCCGTCCATCCGGATGGCGTCGATGGTCCGCCCGCTCTGGATCAGGAGGTCGATGGCGTCGGGCAGTTCGTACTCGCCGCGGTCGGATGGCTGGACCAGGTGGCAGGCGTGGAAGATGGCGGGCGTGAAGGTGTAGAAGCCGGTCATCACCAGGTTCGAGGGCGGATCCTCCGGCTTCTCGACGACGCGGGTGATCTCGCCGTACTCGTTGGTGTCACAGACGCCGTAGCGGGACGCTTCCTCCCACGGGACCTCCTCGACGAGGAAGGCGGCGTCGGCTCGCTCCTCGGCCTGCCGGTTGACGACGTCGCCGAGGTTGGCCCGGAAGACGTTGTCCCCGAGCATGAGCACGAAGTCGTCGTCGACGTACGGCTCGGCGGTCAGGAGCGCGTGAGCGAGGCCGAGTTGCTCGCGCTGATGGGCGTAGGTGATCGGCACGCCGCGGTAGGTGTCGTCGTACCGCTCCATGATCTGCTCTTTCTTGTAGCCGACGACGACGACGAACTCGGAGATGCCGACGTCCATGTCGAGCAGGGCGTCGAAGGCGTACTCGATCAGGGGGTCGCCGTCCACCTCCACGAGCACCTTTGGCTTGTCTTCGGTGAGGGGGCGGAGACGAGTGCCCTTGCCGGCGGCGAGGATGACCGCTTTCATTACCCGACACATCTCGCCGGGGATTGAAGTGTTTTCGGCTCCGGGACCGACGTCGTCGCGCTGTCTTCCGGGCTCCGTCCCTCTCCGGGCCGTTTCGAAGGACAAAGCTTATTCGTCCGTTTTAGCTACTCCTCCTCGAAAAGTGAAAGTTTCCGTCGTCATCTGCACCTACTCGATGGATCGCTATCCGTCGTTTTCCGAATCCGTCGAGAGCGTTCTCGACCAGACACACGACGATCTGGAAGTGATCCTGGTCGTCGACGGCAACGAGCGGGTGTTCGATCGGGTCCGGCGGGACTTCGGGGACATCGAGAACGTCGTCGTACACTGCAACGACGAGAACCGGGGCATCTCGTACAGCCGGACGAAGGGTGCCGAACTCGCTTCCGGCGAGGTCGTCGCGATGATCGACGACGACGCCACGGCTGACCCGGAGTGGGTCGCTCGGCTCGTTGAGACGTACCGGGACCGTCCCGACGCCGTCGCCGTCGGCGGCGAGGTTCTCCCCGACTGGGTCGCGGACCGCCCCGATTTCTTCCCCGAGGAGTTCTACTGGCTGGTCGGCTGCAACGAGCCGGGGTTCGGCGAGCACATGGAAGCGGTTCGGAACACCTACGGATCGAACATCTCGTTCAAACGTGACGTCTTCCTCGACGCAGGTGGCTACGACGAGAATACGGGTCGGAAGGGTGACCGGCACATTCAGGCCCACGAGGCACCCGTTTGCATCCGAATCTTCGAGAACACCGGCAAGCGCGTCATCTACAATCGGGAGGCGAAAGTCTACCACAAGCTGTACGAGTACCGGACCGAGTTCCGGTGGCTGCTCTTTCGGTCCTTCTGGCAGGGGTATTCGAAGCGCGTGATGGATCTGTTGCTCCCCCAGACGGCTGCGGACAAAAACGAGTATCTCGCCGACCTGTTGTTCACTCGCGTCCCCCGCCGGCTGTCCGGGCTGGTCCGGTCCCCGTCGCTGGCGAAACTCGAACAGCTAGCGGCGATTTTCGCGTTTACCGCGGCCGTCGGCCTCGGCTATCTCTACGGTGTGGTGACACCGAATCTGGTGGAGAAAGTGAACAGCTGACGGTCGGTCTCTCTGGCCCACCCGTCCCGCGGGCTGTAATCGTAATCTTGATCCCCGTCGTCGGTTTCCGTATAGGCCAGCATCTACGATGGACCCGAAGCGTTCGCTGTTGAGTGTGGCCTCGCGCGTCTCGGCCGCACAACCCCTTCTCGCGACGTACGATCAAGTCGGCGGCCTGCGGGAGTTCCCCATCTCCGACGATGTCCGTACGTACGCCCTCCCCGAGAGCGAGCGACGCGGATACGTCTACATCCCGCTGCTCCCCGGCTACGCCTCGTGGGGGTACATTGCCGGTATCCTCGGCCACGCCTTCCGGTGTCGGGGGTACGAACCACTCCTGTTGCTCTGTGAAGACGAGTTCACCCCCTGTCCCGCGACGACGGTGTTCGAATCGTCCAGAGCGGTCCGTGAGCGCTGTGTCTACTACGGTCGCAAGACGGCTCGAACCTTCGGATTCGACACGTACAGCCTCTCGGATCTGGTCGAGTCCGACGAGGTGCCCACCTTCGACGCCGAGGAGTCGGTCACGTTCGACGGAGTCGATATTTCGACACCGGCGATGTCGAGTAGTCGGAAGTACCTCCAGAAGTACCACGTCGACCTGGCCGAAGCGCCCGACGCGACTGTCTACCGCCGGCTGTTGGCCACGGCCGCTCGCTTGGTTCTGGCCTCCCGACGCCTCCTCGACGCACACGACGTGGCGGCCACGCTGGTGTACGAACCGTGTTACGTCCACGGTGATGTCCCGCTCAGCGTCGCTCGGGATGCGGGCGTCCCGGCTCGCAGCGTCGGGATGGGTTTCAGAAACGGAACCCTGATTTTCGGGAACAAGCGGAATCGAGCACCACTCCAGCAGTTCACCGATCACGAGACCCTGTGTCGGGCGCTCGACCGCCCGCTCACGGAGTCGGAGCGGGAACGCGTCACGACACTGATGGAAGAGCGCGCGACCGGGACGGGCGTGCCACATCACTTCACGTCCACGGCCGACGAATCGGTCAGTGGCGCCCCGACTGACGGCCCCGTCGTGGGCATGTTCACCAACCTGCTCTGGGACGCGTCGCTCGAACCCGACACGGGGGCGTTCGGCGACGTCTTCGACTGGATACGGACCACGCTGGACCACTTCGCCGGCCGGTCAGACGCGTCGCTCGTGTTGAAGACACATCCCGCCGAAGCGGCGCGCGGGACACGGGAGAGCGTCGAGGACTGGGTCCGGGAGCACTACGGCGACCTGCCGCCGAACATCACGCTCCTGCCGAGCGACACCGACGTGAACACGTACGAACTGTTCGCGGACCTGGATGCGGGCGTCGTGTTCAACTCGACTGTCGGCCTCGAGATGGCGTTTCGGGGGTATCCGGTCGTCGTCGGCGGCGATACGCACTACCGGGGAGTCGGGGCGACGATCGATCCCGACACCCCGGCGGAGTACGAGGACTTGCTCGCCGACATCGGCTCTCTCGACTGTACGGACGAGATGCACGACCGTGCCGTCCGGTACGCCCACTTCCTCCTCGTTCGAACGCACGTCGACTTCCCCTACTACGACGCGGACAGCGAGACAGTCGACTACGAGTTCCTCCCGTTCGAACACGCTGACGTCGCTCCGGGGACCGAACCGTTCGATACGGTCATCGAGTCGCTCGTGACCGACACGCCCGTCATCGTCGGCCACGGAAACTGACATCAACTAAGTGCGTGTGTCGTCGAGAGGCACGCACATGCCAGACCGAGTGTTGGTAACCGGTGGTGCAGGGTTCGTCGGGAGTCACGCCGCCGAATTCTACGCGGAGCGTGGCGCCGACGTGACGATTCTGGACAATCTGAGCCGCATCGACACGCTGGAGACCGCCGACGAGACCAGAGCGACCGGCGCGTACAACTGGCAGTATCTCGGGGAAACGTATCCCGACATCGACCGCATCGAGGGCGACGTTCGGGACACGAAACTGGTCGCGGACGTCGTCGACGGTCACGACGCCGTCGTCCACACTGCGGGGCAAGTTGCCGTCACGTCGTCGCTCACCGATCCGCAGACGGATTTCGAGGTGAACGCCGCGGGGACACTGAACGTCCTCGAAGCGGCCCGACGGGCCGACTCGGACCCCAGCGTCGTGTTCGCGTCGACGAACAAGGTGTACGGCGACAACGTCAACGACGTGCCCGTCCGCGACGAAGGGGACCGATACTGGTACGACGATCCGGCATTCGACGACGGCATCCCCGAGACGCTGTCGATCGACGGATGTGAACACACCCCGTACGGCGTCTCCAAGCTCGCTGGCGATCTGTACGTGCAGGACTACGCGGCTCGCGGCGTCGTCGACGCGGCCGCCTTCCGGATGAGTTGCATCTACGGCACCCGGCAGTTCGGCAACGAAGACCAGGGCTGGGTCGCCCACTTCATCCTCTCGACGCTCCGCGACGAACCGCTCACCATCTACGGCGACGGCAAGCAGGTGCGGGACGTGCTCTACGTGGACGACCTGATACGTGCCTACGATGCCTTCCTCTCCGATCCGGCGGGGAAATCAGCCGTCTACAACGTCGGCGGTGGCGCGGAACACACGACCAGCCTCCTCGAACTTCTCGACGAACTGGAAGCCCAGACCGGGAAGCGATCCGAACTCACGTTCGACGAGTGGCGTGAGGGAGACCAGAAGGTGTACGTCTCGGACACGACGCGTGCGCAACAGGAACTCGACTGGGAACCGACGGTCGATCCGGCGACGGGCGTCCGAAAGTTCCGCGACTGGTACGAGAGCTACGAGACAGACGCGTAGCCAGTTACGAGAGCGCGTCGACCAGCGTTTCGGCCCGTCGGCTGTAGCTGTGTTCCCGGCGGACGGTTTCCGAGTACTCCGCGAACTCCGCCAGCGTCTCCGCCGGATTCGCCTCGATATCCTCGACCAGCGCCACCGTTTCACGCCGCGAACTCGTCTGGTACGGGTAGTCGAAGCCCAAAATCTCCTCGACGTGGGGATGTGACTCCAAGACCAGCGGCGTTCCGGATGCGAGCGTCTCGAAGACGCGGTTGTTCACCATCCCCCACTGCCGCTGTCCTTCCTTCGTCAGGCCGAAGGTTACGAGCCGGGTGTTGTACCAGAGGTTGAGCTGTGTCGGCGTGACGAACTCCGTCACCCACTCGAAGTCGGCGTCGTCGCCGTGGGGGCCGAGCAGTCGGCGCTCCTTCTCGCTTCCCTTGTGGTTCGCGCTCCCGGCGTACCCCTTGCCCGACCGTTCGTTGCCGAGCGGTCGGAACGCCTGCGTGCCGAGCGGAAGGTGGAGGGCCTCGAATCCCCGCTCCCGGGCTTCGTCGAGGCACGGCTCCGATAGACAGCAGATCACGTCCGGCCTGACGCTCACTTCTTCGAGGTAGTAATCGAGGAAGGCAGCCGGATCGTCGTCTTTCGGACCGAACGACCACCACCAGAACAGGTTCAGATCCCCGGGGTCGGGCTCGTAGGCCGCCTTGTATCCGCCACAGGAGACGACCACGTCGCCGAGTTCCGGATCGCCCCGCTCTTCGAGGAGAGTCTCGAATCCGCGGCCGAACTGCCGGATGATCATGAGGTCGCCGAGCCCCTGCCCGTGGAACGTGAGCGTCGTCTCCGGTGCGACGAATCGAAAGCAGTTGCGTCCAGGAACCTTCGTTCCCCGCCACGCGTCGAGGTGCCGTTTCACCCGCCTGCCGACGTCGAGAACGTCGGCGACGGTCACCTCAGGAATCCGCATCCGTGGCCTCCCGTTCGAAGTACTCGATGGTCCGTTCCAGGCCGGTCTCGAGATCAACCGTGGGGCCCCAATCGAGGAGGTCGGCAGCCTTCGAGACGTCCGGTCGTCGACGGCTCGGATCGTCTTCCGGCCGTGGTTGGTGTTCGACGCCGACGTCGGCCGAGGCCACCTTGGCGACGATATCCGCGAATTCGCTGATCGACACCTCGTCGGTGTGACCGACGTTCACGACTTCGCCCGCGAGGCCCGGGCGCTCGGCCAATCGACGAACCCCCCGGATGAGGTCGTCGACGAACAGGAAACTCCGGGTCTGGTTGCCGTCGCCGTGGACCGTCAGATCGGTTCCCCGTAACGCCTGAACGCAAAACGTCGGGACGACGCGTCCATCGTCGGGACGCATCCGCGGACCGTAGGTGTTGAAGATCCGAACGATCCGGGTGTCGACGCCGTACTCGCGACGGTACGTCGTACAGAGCGTCTCTCCGAACCGTTTGGCCTCATCGTACGGCGCCCGAGAGCCGTGGAGGCTGACGTTGCCGCGATAGGACTCCGTCTGTGGGTGTACTTCCGGATCACCGTACACCTCGCTCGTCGACGCGAACAGGATCGTCGCGTCGTGTTCGCGCGCCACTTCGAGCGCGTGGCGTGTCCCCTCGGTGTTCGAGCGCGCGATCTCGAGCGCGTAGTCGTCGAAGTCGGTTGGCGATGCCCGTGAGGCGAAGTGGTAGACGTAGTCGAGATTGCGGTCGCCGAGGGATGCGTCCACCTGCGGGCCAATCGGCTCGCGAACGTCCCCTTCGACGAAGGAGAACCCCGCGTACGCGTCGAGGTGGTCGACGTTGGCGCGCCGTCCACTCCCCAGGTTGTCCAGACAGACGACGTTCGTCCCGTCTTCGAGGAGGGATCGACAGAGGTTGGTACCGAGAAACCCCGCTCCCCCCGTTACGAGCGCGGTACTCATGGGTTGGCACCGCTCGAATCGCCGGTGTCGCGTCCCGTCGCCGATACGGGTGCCGTCCGCGAATCCGGTCCAGTCGTTCGCGTTGCAGCAGGGGCGACGTGCATACTGTTCTGGTTAATGACGAACCCGCACAAAACGCTTTTCTCTCGGTGACAGCTCAGTCGACCGAGCGCTCGATGTACTCACAGACCCGTTTCACGAAACGCGGATGGTCACGGGGGATCCCGTGGTGGAGGGCAGCCGCGACGTACGCCCGAACTTCCGCGTGATCGACGTCGTCGGCCATCGCGGCGGCCACGGCCCCGGAGAGGTCGTCGTCGAAGGAGACGGTTCGAACGGTGTCGAGATTCGCGTAGCACGGTGCCTTTCGCTCCTCGCCGAACGTGACGACCGGCGTCCCCTTGATGAGCGCTTCGAGTCCGACGGTCGCGGTCACGCACGCGACGGCGTCGGCACCGTCGACGATGTCCGGCGTCGACACGCTTCTGTCGAGGACGCGGAGGTTCGGCTCCGCCTGCAGTCGACGGTAGTACGAGAGGGGTCTGACTCCCCAGTTGTTGGGGTGGTCGTTGACGTACAGCGACGTATCGACAGGGAGCGACCGGGACAGGTGCGTTGCCGTCCTGTCGAGGTCGGTGTGATACCGCGCCCAGATCATGAGCGACAGTTCCGGCTGGACCTGTAGCGGGAAGTAGACGTACCGGTCGTCGGGGTCGAACGCGTCGAACGTGTCCGTGGCGGACAGGCGCCACTGGTTGAGGCGCTTCCTGACGAGTCCCGAGAGGTACTCGACCTTCGGCGTCTCGGCGTAGTAGTCGGTCCTGATGCCGCCCCGCTCGGCCGCGATCAGGGAGGCGACGTACCGGACCCGTTCGATCGGGGAGCGCTCGTACGGTGTGCGACCGACCGGTTCCGGCACCGAGTACAGCTTTGCCCCGTTTCGGACGCGCTCGATCACCGCGGTCGCCTCCTCGGCGGTCGGATACGCGTCGCCCTCGTCGCGGGCCCGATCGAACTCGTTCCACAGCGCTTGGCTGTACTCGAACTCGCCGTTGTGGAGGGTAAACCGGTCGGAAACCCGCGTGTGACCGAGACGGAAGAACGGAACGTCGTAACTCTCGGCGAGGACGACACACAGAAACCCTCCGAGGTAGCTGATTTGCTGGCCGAAGACGAACGCGAACGATCGGCTCTCGAAGAGGCGTTCCAGCGGGCGCATCCGAACGGACGCGTGTCCGCGGAGTTCGTCGTCATCGTACGGTGCCGTCGTGTCGTTCAGCACCTGCGCGAGGCCGTTACGCGAGAGTTTTCGATCGACACCGATGGCCCGCCGGAGACAGGCGTCACCGTGCCGGTTCTCGAACGCCCGCAGATCGGCAGGATCGACCCCGGACGGGCGACGCCGGTCGAGGTCGTGATCCCAGAGGACGGCGTCGAGGTCGGAGTCACGAACGAACGACTCCATGTCGGCCGTTCGGCGGCCGAGGAGATACGCGACGACGTCGAGATCATCGAAGTGTTCGGTCGTCCGATCTATCAGCCGTTTGGTGAACGGAGATCCGGTCCGCCCGAACACGAGCGCGCTTTTCGACATACCGTCCGGAGAATCATTCGTCCCTTGAATATTGTGGTTGGATACCTCGTGTCTCGGGCGATTCATGGGGTTCTCGCAACGGTCAATCGATGCTCGCCGGACCGCCCAGCCGAGCGTCGACGACGACTTTCGATAAATCATATAAGTAGCTACCCGCTCGACACCGACGTATGCACGTCGTACTCAGCGTCCAGGCGCGCCTCGGATCGACACGACTCCCGGGGAAGGTGATGATGACTATCGGACCGTCCCGGATCGTCGAGTGGGTCGTCGACCGGTGTGAGGCGGCATCGGTCCCCGACGAAGTCGTCCTCACGGTCGGGGACCAACCGGAGAACGCGGCCCTGACCGAACTCTGCGAGCGGCGCGGCTGGCGATACATCGTCGGTCCGGAGGCCGACCTGCTCGAAAGACACCGGCGCGTCGCCGCCACAACCGACGCGGACGTCCTCGTTCGCATCACTGCGGACTGTCCTTTCGTCCCACCAGCGGAAATCGACCGGCTGATCGACGTTCATCGCGACGGGGACAATCGCTACACGACGAACGTCGACGAGTCGATGCCCGTCGGCACCGCGGTCGACGTCATCGACGCCGACCTCCTCGAGACGCTCTCGGCGGCCGACGAGACACACCCGGTCGAACCGCTCCGCGACGACTCCGATCGGTGGGGAACGGTGGTCGACCTCCCCCCGCGATGGCAGCGGTTCGGCGACGTCCACGTCGCCGTCGATACGCCCGCTGACTACTGGACGCTGATCGACGCGTACGACGCGGTTGGGGCGGACCCCGAGGCAGTCGTCGAGTGGATGGCCGGAGAGAAATGATTATACGTCGACCGACGCGAAGGATCTACCATGCCCACGCTCTCTCCGGAAGACGTCGGAAAATTCGTCGGGTTGGGTGGCACCTTCCACAGCCACCAGGCCGAGAAGGACCGGACCTATCGCTGGCCCGACTTCTGGCTCGTCCCGCCCGAAGGTGTCGTCAGCGACGGGGAGCCCATCGAACTCCCGGCCCGTGCCGCCGACGTCTCTACCGGATCGGAGTTGACTGCCGTCATCGGTGAGGACATCTGGCAGGCCGACGAAGCGGAGGCGTGGGACAGCATCTCGGGCTTTACCGTCTCCAACGACGTCACCGCCACGGGCGACTGGCCCGGCTGGTCCGATCCGGAGCACGGCATGATCACCGGCGTCGGGTACAAGTGTTTCCCGACGTTTTCCCCCCTTCTCGGCGACGTCGTGGAGAAACGCGACCGGGAACACTACGAGGATCTGCACGTCGAGGTTCGGGTCGACGGCGAGGTGGCGACGTCCGGATCGACCGCGCAGATGGCGTTCTCCATCGGCGAACTGGTCTCGTTCGCGTCGAACATCACTCCCCTCCACGAGAACGACGTCGTGGCACTCGGCGAGCCCGGCAACTGTTCCATCTATCTCGACGACGCGGACGAGGTCACCTGTACCGTCGAATCGATCGGTGAACTCACGAACCCCGTCGAGCGCCTGCCCGAGTAGTCGATGCATCTCGCCATCAGGGCGGACGGCGGTCCGGGACGCGGGTACGGGCACCTCGTTCGGACCCGTTCCCTGGCGACCTACGCTCGTGACGCCGGCGACGTGGTCACCCTCGCGACACGGACCGTCGAGAGCGGACGTGACGTCTACCCGTCCGACGTGCGCGTCGTCGACGTCGGTGACGACGCCGGCCGCGACTGGCTCGACGACGTGGATCCGGACGTGCTCCTGACTGACTCCTACGACGTCGATACGGACCACCAGTCGCTGCTCCGTGACGCCGTGCCGGCGCTCTGTGTCGTCACGGACGGGACGCGACACGTCCTCGACTGTGACGTGGCGGTGAACGGAAACCTCTACGCCCCGTCGCTCTCCTACGAGTGGCGGCGAGAGGAACCACGCTGGTGTCTCGGCCCGGAGTATCTGCTGCTCCGGCGGGCCGTCCGCGAGCGGGCGGCCAGTCGGTCGCGAGTGGACGAGACGACCCGACCGAGACGGGCTGTCGTCACGTTCGGCGGGAGCGACGTTCGACACACGACCCCCGATGGCGTGCGGGCGTTCGATGGCTCCGGCCTCAACGTGGACGTCGTCCTCGGGCCGGGCGTGCCGTCGGACCGTGCCGAGACGGTTCGCACCGTCGCGGACCGTGTCGCCGCCGACGTCACCGTCCACCGGTCTCCCGACGATCTCGTCGAACTGTTCGCCCGTGCCGACCTCGCCGTCTCCGGCTGTGGGAGTACGGTCTACGAACTACTGGCGATCGGGACGCCGTTCGTCGCGGTCACGATGGCCGAGAACCAACGTCCGATCGGCTCGGCGCTCGCCGACCGTGACTTGGCGACGGTTCTGGAGATGGATCCGTCGCCGGCGTCGATCCGGGACGCCGTGGCGTCGCTCCTCGACGACGACGCCCTCCGTGCGCGGCGCTCGCGGCGCGGCAGAGAACTGATCGACGGCCGCGGTGTCGAGCGCGTTCATCGGTGCCTCCAGGCCGCCCGTCCGGAGGTCGGTGGCGTATGAGTGATCGACTCTCGGTGGTCTTTCTCGGCGTCAACGATGCCGGCATGCGGATCTACGAGTGGCTGTGTGACCGCCCGACCGTCGACGTCTGCGCCCTCCTGACCACCCGAGAGCAACTGTCCCTCGTCGAGGAACTCCGGCCGGACGTGCTCCTTTCGGTCGGCTATCGACACCGCGTTCCGGAGTCGATCCTCGATATTCCGGAGCGTGCCGCGCTGAACCTCCACCCCGCGTACCTGCCGTTCAACCGCGGAGCGAACCCGAACGTCTGGGCCATCGTCGACGGGACGCCCGCCGGGGTGACGCTTCACCACATGGCGCCGGAACTCGATACGGGAGCAATCGTCGAGCGACGGACGGTGCCGACTGACTTCGCCGACACCGGTCGGGCGCTGTACGACCGACTCGAAGACGCTCAGTTCGACCTGTTCACCGACGTCTGGCCACGGTTCGAACGCGGCGAGACGTCTGCGGACCCGCAGTCACGCGATGCGGGGACCTACCACGAGACCGACGAGTTCGACGCGCTCTGTGATCTGGATGCCACCGCGACCTACACCACCAAGGAACTGCTGGACATCCTCCGTGCGCTCACCTTCCCGCCACACCGGAACGCGACCGTCGAAGTCGACGGCGAGCGGTACTACGTCGAGGTCGACATCACCCGTGCCGACGACTGACTCACTCCAGATCGTCCCACCCGATTCCCGTTCCGCTCGAGACGTCGGTCGTGACGGTCCGACCGAGCACCTCGTCGAGGAACTTCGGCGGCAACCCCTTCTCCCGTTCCCCGGGACGCAGTACGGCCACGTTCTCGCCTGAGAGTGCCGTCCCCGCGGGGATGTCGGTCGTCGCGTGAATCGCGCGCCGGGCCTTGTCGTACAGCTCTCCTTCGACGTCGAGCACCCGTTTCTCCGGGCTTCCCAGCGCGGTTTCGGCGTCCCGGATGGCGGCCACCATGGTGGTCAGTTCGTCGGGTTCGAGCGCGAACTGATGGTCCGGGCCCTCCATGTCGTTGTCGAGCGTAAAATGCTTCTCGACGATGGTGCCGCCGACGGCGACGGATGCCGCGGGGGCCGTGACGGGATCCAGCGTGTGATCCGAGAGCCCGGACGGGAGGTCGAACGTCTCGCAGAGCGTCCGCACCACCCGCACGTTCGCCGATTCGAGCGGCGTGGGATAGGACGCGACACAGTGGAGGAGCGCGAGGTCGTCACACCCCGACTCGCGCAGCACCTCGACCGATTCGCGAACCTCCGCCATATCGTGGGCGCCGGTCGACATCACGACCGGCTTGTCGGTCGACGCGAGTTCGCGGAGGAAGGGATGATGACTCATCGTGTAGGACGCCACCTTCCACGCGGGAACGTACTCGGCGAGTTCGGCCGCGGAGCGCTCGTCGAACGGCGTCGACAGGAACTGGACGTCCCGTGACGCGCAGTGTGCCGCCAGTTCGCCGATCCACTCGTACGGCATCTCCATCGACTCGATGATGTCGTAGATGCTCCGCTCGTCGTCCAGGTACGCGACGTCCCCGCTGTCCTCGACGTACAGATCCTCGGCACGGAAGGTCTGGAACTTCACCGCGTCGGCGCCCGCCTCCGCAGCCACGTCGATCAACTCTTTCGCGATATCGAGGTCACCGTTGTGGTTCGACCCGGCCTCGGCGATAACGTAGGTCGGGTGATCCGGTCCGACCGGACGTCCCCCGATCTCGAACGAATCCATACTCGAACCGGTGCGATGCCGGTGTAAAAAGGTGTTCGTCGGTTTCAGGCGTGGTAGCTGTGGAGGCGGCGGACGGCCGTGATCACGTCGTCGACATCTTCCTCTGCCATGGCGGGAAACAGCGGGAGCGAGACGATCCGGTCGTAGACGGCGTTGGTCACGGGGAACTCCGTCCCCTCGTAGCCATACTCCTCCTGAAAGAAGGGGTGGTGATGGAGGGGGACGTAGTGGACCTGCACCCCGACGTTCTCGTCGTGCATCGCGTTCACGAACTCCTGTCGATCACAGCCGAATTCGTCGCCGACTTCGACCGCATAGAGGTGAAACATCGGGTCCGCGTCGGCCTCGACGGTCGGCGTGGAGAGCGGCAGGTCCGCGAAAGCCTCCTCGTAGCGGTCGATGATCGCGTCGCGACGCGATTTGAACGCCTCGATGCGGTCGAGTTGTGCGAGGCCGAGCGCCGCCTGCAGGTCGGTCAGATTGTAGTTGTAGCCGAGTCCCTCGGCGACCTGATACCACGGTTCGTCCTCGTGGCCGTCGGGGTGGTAGTCCATATCGAACGAGCGGAGCGACCGGAGACGGTCGGCCAGTTCGCCGTCGTCGGTGACGACCATCCCACCTTCGGCGGTCGTGATGTTCTTGACGGGGTGGAAGCTGACCGTCGCCATATCGCGCTGTGCGCCGATCATCTCCCCGTTCCACGAGCCACCGAAGGCGTGACACGCGTCCCAAATCAGTGTGAGGTCTTCGTCGGCCGCGAGATCCAGAAACGCCTCGATGTCGGCGGGTTGGCCGCCGTAGTGCATCGGCACGATTCCGGCAGTGTCGGCGGTGACCGCCGCACGGGCGGCTTCGGGGTCGAGACAGCGCGTCGATCGCTCGATGTCCGCGAACACGGGATCCGCGTTCACGTACGTCGCCACGTGCGCCGTCGAAACGAACGACAGTGGCGTCGTGACGACCTCATCTCCCGCACCGAATCCCGCTGCCCGTCCCGCGAGGTGGAGGGCAGTCGTTCCGGATGTCGTCGCGATGGCGTGGTCGACGCCGACGAAGTCGGCGACTCGCTCCTCGAAGCGCTCGACCGTCGGCCCGCGAGTGATGTACTCCCCCTCCAGCGCCTCGACGACTGCCTCCTTCTCGTGGTCCCCGATGCTCTGGCCGCCGTAGCCGAGGACGTCCTCACGGACCGGCGTGCCGCCGTATCTGGCCGGGACTTCGCTCACGAGTCGAACTCCTCGTGTTCCTCTCGGAGCCACGTGCGGAGGCGGTCGACACCCTCCTCCAGGGAGACGGTCGGGGTCCAGTCGAGGACGGCTTCGGCCTTCGAGGGATCACAGAGCAGCTTCTGCACCTCGCTTTGGGGGTGATGGTGTTCGACGTGTTCGATCTCCGTCCCCTCGCTGGCGACCAGTGCCGCGAGGTCGTTGATCGAGATGTCCTCGCCGAGCCCCGCATTGAGCACCTCGCCGACACACGCGTCCGAGAACGTCGCGTCGACGACGAACCGCGCACAGTCTGTGGCGTACAGAAGGTCCCGCGTCTGTGTCCCGTCGCCGAAGATCTTCAGCGTCTGCCCGTCGATGTCCCGGGAGGTGAAAATCGAGACAACGCCGCCGGCCATGTTCGTCTTCTGGTAGGGGCCGTAGGTGTTGAACGGGCGGAGGATGGTGACGGGCAGATCGTAACCGTGGTAGTACCCCTCCGCGAGGTTTTCGGCCGCGAGCTTCGACCCGGCGTACGGCGACGCGGGCTTGGTAGGGTGTTCCTCGGAGATTCCCGACTCCGAGTCGACCATTTCGTACACCATACACGTGCCCATGAGGCCGAGGCGCGTATCCGTCGCCCGACAGACGTCGAGGACGTTCTGTGTCCCGACGACGTTCACGTCGAAATGTTCCCGCGGATTGTCGAGACTCTCTTGGACGTCGATCTTCGCGGCGAGGTGGATGCACGCAACCGTGTCGTCGTCGAAGATGGCGCGCACGTCCGCGAGGTTCCTGACGTCACCCTCCCGTAGCGTGAAGTCGGGATCGTCGGCGAACTCCGCAACGTTCCGGCGGCTGCCGTTCGACAGGTCGTCGAGACCGTTGACCACGTATCCCCGATCGAGGAGTTCTGCGGTGACCCAGCGGCCGATGAAGCCGGCCGCTCCCGTGACGGCGACGGTGTCGCTCACAGCGCCCCCTCGAGTACGTCGTACTCGTGTAGCACCGTCCGGACTTCGTCACGGGTGAGGGGGTCGGCGTCCGCCGTGGAGAGGGCGATGTCGGCGGCCTCCTCGAATCCGTCCAGCCCGGGGTGGGTGAGTAAGCCGTCCTCGCTCGTCTCCGGGAGCACCGCGTACAGCGACTCGTTTTCGACGGTTCGGCGACTCTCGCGCTCAGTCAGTATCTCCTCGTGGAAGGTCTCGCCGACCCGGCGACCGATGAACTCGACGTCGATCTCGGCAGGATCGTGGCCGAATCGGGGGGCGAGTTCCTCGATCATCGCCTCGGCGAGGTCGGTGATGCGGATCGTCGGCATCTTGTAGACGAACGATTCGCCGCCCTGCATCGTCCGGATCGCAGCGGTGACGAGGTGGAACACGTCGTCCTGTGTCAGGAAGAACCTGCGCATCCGGTCGTCGGTCACGGTCACCGGTCCCCCCTCTCGAATCTGGTCGGCGAAGAGGGGAATCACCGACTGCGAGGAGTTGATGACGTTGCCGAACCGGACCGAAGCGAGGCGGAGATCCGAGCGGCCGGCGTGTTTGTTTCCGGCGGTGATCAACTTCTCGCCCAGGAGTTTGGTCGTCCCCATCGTGTTGGCGGGATTGACCGCCTTATCGGAACTCGTGAAGACGACGCGGGTTACCGAGGAGTCGATCGCCGCGTCGATGACGTTCTGGAGCCCCATTCCGTTGGTCTTGACGGCTTCGAACGGATTGTACTCACAGATGTCGACGTGTTTCATCGCCGCGGTGTGGACGACGATGTCCACGTCCTGCATCGCGCGGTCGAGTCGGTCACGGTCCCTGACGTCACCGGAGAGAAATCGGCAGCGGTCGTCGTCGAGCGAACTTCGGAGAGAAGACAGACTCGGTTCGCTGTTGTCAAAGATGCGGAGAACATCTAGTTCGGTCCGCAAAAACCGATGGACGAGTGCGCGCCCGACAGAGCCCGCACCTCCAGTAACGAGGACGTTTTGCCCGTCAAACATTGCTGGCGGTTTGGTATGTTCCAGTGATGAATGTATTGGTTTCCCCGGCCGTTTCCGAAACTCCTACTGTTTGCCAGCGAGTCTCGGGAGACGATTCGATGGCCGACAACTCGCTGTCTTCGCTCGGCAAGATCTTTCGGAGCGGTGCGTTCGTCTTCCTCGGCCGAATCCTCGAACTCGGCATCTCGTTCGTCGGGGCGGCACTCGTCGCCCGATACATCGGCCGGACGGGATTCGGCTCCGTCTCGCTCGGCAGTACGCTCCTCACGTTCACCGCGTCCTTCGTTCTGTTGGGGACACAGACGGGCGTCGCCAGATATCTCCCCCGCTTCGACGGGGTGGCCGAACGACGGGGCGTCCTCCTCTCGGCCGCCCAGATCCTCCTTCCGCTCTCGCTTCTTACGGGCGCCGCCTACTTCGTGTTCGCCGATGTCATCGCTCGGCGAATCTTCACGGATCCGGCGATCACGCCCGTTATTCGGGTGTTCGCGGTTGGCGTCCCGTTCATCGCCTTGGAGAAGTTCGCCCGCGGTGCCGTACAGGGCACCCAGCGCACGATCCCACAGGTCATCCTCCAGAACATCATCATCCCGTCGACCCGCATCTCGCTCGTCGTGGTCGCCCTCCTTGCCGGTGCGCGGGCCGTCGGTATCTCGTGGGCCTACGTCGGCGCACACGTCGCCGCGGCCGTCGTCGGGGTGTACTTTCTCCACCGATACACGCCGTTTTTCGACCGCGTCGGCGCAACGATGATGCGCAAGGAGTTGCTCGTGTTCTCCGCCCCTCTGACCGTCGCGGCGATCATGTCGAAGATACTGATAGACATGGACACGTTCCTGCTCGGCTACTTCGTGTCGACCGGCGACGTCGGCGTCTACAGGGTCGTGTATCCGCTCGCGAATCTGGTGTTGATCGTGCTGACGTCGTTCGGTTATCTGTTCATGCCCGTGATCTCGGAACTCGAATCTCGCGACGCGGGCGGCGAACTCCGCGAAACCTTCCAGACGATCACCAAGTGGGTCTTCCTGTTGAGTGTGCCCATCGTTCTCGCACTCGCGCTCTTTCCCCGACCGATCATCGGCTTGACGTTCGGTGCGGAGTACGTTTCCGGTGCCGTCGCGCTATCCATCCTCTCGGTCGGATTTTTCGTCCATGCAGTTGCGGGACCGAACGACAACACCCTCAACGCCATCGGACACACTCGGCTCATTATGGCGGACAACGTCGTCGTCGCGGCGCTCAACGTGGTGTTGAACGTCGTCCTCATCCCCCGGTACTCGTACGTGGGCGCCGCCGCGGCGACGGCGGTGTCGTACACCGTCTTGAATCTGCTCTACTCTACACAACTGTACCGGCGGACCGGACTGTACCCCGTGACGCGAACGCTCCTGACCATCGCCGGAGTGTTGGCGGCCAGTACCGTGGTCGTCTACGTCGGTGTGTACACGTTCCTCGGAACCGAGTTACTCGGGATGGTCGCGTTTGCCGCCGGGATGGCTCCCGTGTACGTCCTCTCGATCCTTCGGCTCGGTGGCGTCGAGGAACGGGAGGTCGAGATGGTTCTCGGGTTCGAGGACCGCTACGGGGTGGATCTCGGGCCGGTCAAGTCACTCGTCAAACGGCTCATGTGAGGCAGCTGGTGCCATCGGGGGATCACGCCGGCTCGACCCCCCCGACTCAGCTGCCCGAACCCGTCCCAGCCGCCGATGGATAACAAGGTTTATGCCCGTAATCCAAGTCCGTTCGGCCAATGAGCGACGATCAGAGTCAGGGCTCGTCGGTCGCGGATATCTTCTTCGACTGGTATCACGTCCCCGCGCTCGGCCTCGTCGTTGCGTCGATGCTCGCCATCCGTCTCCAGGCGTACGACAACTTCGTCCGGGACGGAACGGTGTACTTCTCCGGCAACGACGCCTGGTATCACCTCCGCCAGGTCGAGTACACGGTGCGAAACTGGCCGTTCACCATGTCGTACGACCCGTGGACGAACTTCCCGTACGGCACGAACGCCGCGCAGTTCGGTACGCTGTACGACCAGCTCGTCGCCACCGCGGCGCTGGTGGTCGGGCTCGGGAGTCCGTCCGCCGAACTGATCGCGAAGACGCTGCTGGTCGCACCGGCCGTCTTCGGCGCGCTGGTCGCCGTCCCGGTGTACGCGGTCGGCAAGCGCCTCGCAGGTCGGCTGGCCGGCCTCTTCGGCGCCGTCGTCCTCCTCTTGCTCCCGGGGCAGTTCCTCCAGCGCGGCCTCGTCGGCTTCGCCGACCACAACGTCGCCGAGCCGTTCTTTCAGGTGCTTGCCATTCTGGCGCTGATGATCGCGCTCGCGGTCGCGGTCCGCGAGAAGCCGGTGTGGGAGCTCGTCCTGGATCGCGACCTCGACGCGCTCCGCACGCCACTGGTCTGGAGCGCGCTCGCCGGCGTCGCCGTCGCGCTCTACATGTGGACGTGGCCGCCGGGCGTCCTGCTCGTCGGCATTTTCGGAACGTATCTCGTCTATCAGCTCATCAGCGACTACGTCACCGGCGGCTCCCCCGAGCCGGTCGCGTTCGTCGGCGTCGTCTCCATGACCGTGACGGCGGTGCTGATGCTCGCCAGGTTCGAGGAGGCGTCGTTCAGCCCGACCGACTTCGGCTTGCTCCAGCCGACCGTCGCACTGGGCGTCGCCGCCGGCGCCGCGCTCATGGCCGGTCTCGCCCGCGCGTTCGACACCCGGAACCTCGACCGACGGTACTACCCCGTCGCAGTCGTCGGACTCGTCGCCGCCGCCGCCGCCGTCGTCGCCGTCGCGTTGCCCGACCTGTTCGGGACCGTCCGGACGAACGCTCTCCGGTTTATCGGCTTCAGCGCCGGTGCGGCGACGCGGACCATCTCGGAGGCCCAGCCGTACCTCTCACCCTCCGCCCTCCAGCAGAACTTCACGACCCCGACCGGTCGGATCATGACCGACTACGGCTTCACGCTGTTCACCGGCGTCGCGGCCGTCATCTGGCTGGTCGCGAAGCCGCTGGTCCGCGACGGTGAGACCGAGCGGGTGGGCTACGCCGTCGGGTCGCTCGCGATCCTCGGGTTGCTCTTTCTCGTCCCCGGTCCGTTCCGGGCGCTCGGTGACGCGTTCGGCGTCGTCTCCGAACTCGTCGGCGTCGCGCTGGTGGCGCTGATCCTGTTCGGCGCGGCGATCCAACGCAACTACGACGCCGAGGAGATGCTGTTCGTGATCTGGGCGGCGTTCATCACGTCGGCCGCGTTCACGCAGGTCCGCTTCCACTACTACCTCGCACCGGTGGTCGCGGTCGCCAACGCCTACCTGATCGGGCAGATCCTCACGTATCTGGACCTCAGCGGCGACTCGATCGAGGCCTCGGTCGACGCCGTCCGCGACCTGCAGGGCTATCAGGTGCTCGCCGTCCTCGCTGCTGCCATGCTGATCGTCACGCCCGTGTTGCTCGTCCCGATGGATGTGCGCAACACGGGGAACGCCGACTTCGACCAGAGCAGCACCGCCTGGGAGTCGGCAGAGGGTGCCAACCCCGGTGCAGTCACCGAGTGGGACGACTCGCTCCGGTGGATGGAGTCGAACACCCCCCGTCCCGGAACGCTCGGTGGCGGCGGCGATGAGATGGCGTACTACGGCGACTACGCGCTGACCGACGACTACGACTACCCGGCTGGCGCCTACGGCGTCCAGTCGTGGTGGGACTACGGCCACTGGATCACCGTGCGCGGCGAGCGAATCCCGAACGCCAACCCGTTCCAGCAGGGCGCCACCGACGCAGCCAACTACCTGCTGGCGCCGAACGAGTCGGCGGCCCAGGAGACGCTCGGCGAACGCGACGCCGAGGCCGGCGGCACCCGATACGTGATGATCGACTGGCAGATGGTCAATCCGACCTCGAAGTTCGGCGCGCCGATCGTCTTCTACGACGAGTCGAACGTCTCGTCGTCGGACTTCTACGAGACGGTGTACGCCAGCAACCTCCGCGGGAACTTCCGACTCCGCGAACAGCGGTACTACGACAGCCTGATGGTTCGCCTGTACGCCTACCACGGAAGTTCGATGGAGCCCCAGCCGATCGTCGTCGACTGGGACGAACAGCGCGTCCAGACCCAGGACGGTCGCACGCTGACGGTCCGGGCTGCGCCGCAGGACGAAGACCGGCGACCCGTCCGACAGTTCGACAACGTCTCCGCAGCGCGCCAGTTCGTCGAAGAGGACGGCACCGCACAGGTCGGCGGCGTCGGGCCCTATCCCTCCGAGCGGGTGCCCGCGCTCGAACATTACCGACTCGTGGACGTGACCGAGTCCTCGGCCAACGAGTCGTCACAGTACCGGGCGTCCACGCGCCGGACCTTCGCCGTCACGGGCGTCCCCCCGTCGTCCCAGACGCTCTACGAACCGTCGTTCGTGAAGACGTTCGAGAAGGTGCCGGGGGCGACCATCACGAGCGACGGGCTCCCGGCGAACACGTCGGTTCGGGCGACGGTCCCGATGCGGGTGCCGGAGACCAACGAGACGTTCACGTACACCCAGCAGACGCGGACGAACGAGGACGGCGAGCTGTCGATGACGCTCCCCTACGCGACGACGGGGTACGACGAGTACGGTCCGTCGAACGGTTACACCAACGTCAGCGTCCGCGCGGAGGGCCCCTACACCGTCGAGTCGGCGCTCGCGACCCAGAACGGCTCGTTCGTCCAGTACCGGTCGGAGATACAGATCGAGGAGGGTCGCGTCAACGGTGATATCGAGGGCGAACGGGAGGTGACCCTCGACAGTACCGATCCGCTCCAGAACATCTCGCTCAGCGGCGGTAACGAGTCCGAATCGCTCGAACCGGTCGACGAACCGATTACGCCCTCGACGTCCGACGACGCGGACGGCACGTCGGGGCCGGACGGCGCCGGTACCGACACTGATGCCGGCCCGGCGGCCTACCGGCCCCCCGCCGCGGCCACCGCTCTCCGGAACTGACGCCGTATGCGAACCTTCCTCGTCGTCTACCTGAAGGGACTCTGCATGGGTGCGGCCGACGCCGTCCCCGGCGTCTCCGGCGGCACCATCGCGCTCGTCACCGGCATCTACGAGCGCCTGATCGCAGCCATCACCGCCGTCACGCCGGGCCGGATCGTCGAGGTGTTCGCCGCACCCCTTCCCGGCCGACGTGACGGCGCCCGTACGGCTTTCCGGGCCGTCGACGGACCGTTCCTGACCGCTCTCGGCGCCGGCATCCTGTCGGCAGTCCTGGTCGCCACGCGCGTCCTCCACGCCGCGCTCGAAGCCGAACCGGTCGCCACCTTCGGCTTCTTTTTCGGCCTCATCGCCGCCTCTGCGGTCGTGCTTCGCGGCGGCGTCTCGCTCGACACGTCGGGCCGGATCGGAGCCGCGGTTGCCGGGTTCTCCCTCGCGTTCGTCTCGGCCGGCCGTGCCGCCGCCGCGCTCCCCTCCACCCCGCTCGTCACCGTCGTCGTCGGCGCCATCGCCATCAGCGCCATGGTGTTGCCCGGCGTCTCGGGGTCGCTCATCCTCGTCATCCTGGGTCAGTACGAGTTCCTCGTCGCCCGGCTGACTGCCTTCGTCGACGGCCTCCTCGGCCTCCCCGTCGGCGGGTCGGTCGAGTCGATCGTCGATCCCGGCACGACAGTCGTCGCCTTCCTCGTCGGCGCCGTCGTCGGCCTCTTCTCCGTCGCCCACGCCGTCCGCTGGGCGCTCGTCCGCTACCGCCACGCGACGCTCTCCTTTCTCGTGTGTCTGATCGTCGGCGCGCTCCGCGCCCCAGTAGTACAAGCCACCGAGGACCTACCCGCCGGATGGACGGCCGACGCCGTCCTAGTGTTCGGTCTCGCGGCCGTCATCGGCGCCGTCGCCGTCGGCGTCCTGGAGTACTACACCGACGGCATCGCCGTCTGAAGCCGGCCGCCGTGTGGTCGGTGCGGCGGGGTCCGTTCACCGTGGGGTGTCGACGAACCGCCGACACGCGAGTTCGACAGCCCGTCCGAGTCACTCCCGTGGCACCGCGAGGTTCCGCACGGTCGACCCGCAGACCGGACAGGCGGTCAGTCGCTCCTCGCTCGTTTCTCGATGCCCGCAGGCGCGACATTCGTAGTATCCGGTGTCCGGATCGTACGGGTCTATGAGATTGTTCCACATACTCACGACATTCGTATGGTCTTGACTCGTATTACTGTTTTGGATCGGGTACAATTGTCGAGAAACCTGTTCAGACGCTGCCCTACACCACGGTTCGGTTCGTGGCGTCGGTGATCGAGAGGCGGTGTGCGTCGGACTGTTGCTGTACGGCAGTACCGCTCACCACGGGAACCGGCAGTCCGTCTCAGTCGATCAGGCGAGCGACGGAGACGAACGTCTCCGGCCGGCGTTCGGCGCGTTCGACGACGAAGCCCGCGTCGGTCTGGAGGGAGACGGCGTCGTCGAGTCCGTACGTTTCGTCGCGGGGCGGCCCGGCGTCGCCGACGCCGTCGCGGTCCCAGTCGACGGTGACCAAGCGTCCCCCGGGCCGGAGCACGCGCCCCACCTCCGTCAGCGCGCTCGCGTCCGCGAACTCGTGGAACGTCATCGTCGAGACGGCGGCGTCGAGTTCGTCGGCCCCGAACGGCAGGTCGGCCGCGTCGGCCTCGACCAGTTCGACGTTCGGCGGGAGCCCCTTCTCGCGGTAGTGGTCGTGCATCACCGCCTGGACGTCGACGCCGTACACCGTCCCGACGTGAGGGGCGAGGTCGTCGGTGTAGAAGCCGGTACCGCTTCCCAGGTCGGCGAGGGCCATCCCGGCGTGGGGGGCGACGAGGGTGTGCAGTTCCTCGCGCGAACAGTAGCGGTACCGCTCGGCCGCGTCTTCGAGTGCGTCCGCCCGGTCGCTGTCGAACGTGTGAAAGCCCATGCGCCATGCTGTTCCCGCGGGCGTATAAGCCTCGCGTGGCCGCGAGAGGTGCGCGCGGTCCCCCGGTACCGGCTGTCGCGGCGGCGGCGATGGCTCGAGCGGACGTCCGACGGTCCGTATGAGACAGCGTTAAATCCCCGTCGACCGCTATCGCCGACCATGGGAGTCAGGATCAGGAAACCGACCGTCCGGCAGTGTGAGGACTGCGGCCGGCGGGAGGTCTGGAACGACGCGACGAGTACGTGGTGTGTCGCGCGAGAGGACGGGGAGCGTCTCGTCGGCAGGGTGTACTGCATCCACGAGTGGGATATCAACGGAACGTTCGTTCCCCTCGAACGGACCGAAGACGGGAACGGGAACGGGAACGACCCCGAAAACGGGAACGCGGTCGACGCGTAGTCGGGATGACCGACGACACGTCCGCTCCGGTGACCGCCTACGTCACCGCGCCCCGCGAGGCCGCCCCCGCCCTCGCGGAGCGACTCGTCGACGAGCGACTCGCCGCCTGTGTCAACGTGGTCGACTGTTCGTCGATCTATCGCTGGGACGACGCCGTCCACGAGGACGAGGAGTCGATCCTGCTGGCGAAGACGACCACCGACCGCTACACCGCCCTCACGGAGCGACTCGCCGCGTGGCATCCCCACGAGGTGCCCTGTATCGAACGCGTCGACGCCGCGGACGCCCACGGCCCGTTCGCGGCGTGGTGTGCCGAGGCGGTCGCCGAGGACGGTGGCTCCGATTGAGAGGCGCTGCACGGCCGATCGGCCGACGGCCTGCGACCGACTGCACACCGACTCAACCGCCACTGTCGGCGTCTCGGGGGTGGGTCGCCCCGGCCGGCCGCCGGAACGCCGCGACGACGGCGATTCGGCCCCGGCGTCACCGCAGCGAGGCGAGTGCTTCGAGCGTCCCGTCCATGTGCGTCCCCGCCGTGACGTGGTCGGCGGCGGCGCGAGCCCGGTCGTCGGCGTTCGCGACGGCGAACGACTCCCCGACCGCCTCGAACGTCGACACGTCGTTCTCGCTGTCGCCGACGGCGACGAACGACTCCGGGTCGTAGCCGAGCGCTTCGGCAACCGACCGGACGCCGTCGCCCTTCTCGACGCCCGGCGTCACGAGGTGGTACGCGTAGCCCGTATCTACCACGTCGATGCCGAACTCGTCGGCGACGGCTCGGAGCAGGGTCTCGTCGGCGTCGAGGCTGACGGCCACCTCCGTCTCTCGCCACCGGTTGACCGTGTCGGCCACACCCCACCCGAGGTCGCCGCCGCGGTCGACGAACGCCGCGGCCGCCTCCCGTGGGCGCTCGGAGTCGACCGTCACCCGCACCTCGTCGTCGGCGTAGACGACGCCGCCGTGTTCGGCGACCACCCGTTCGGGAATCTGAAGGAAGTGACAGAGCGCGACCGGATACGGAAACGCCTTGCCCGTCGCCAGCACGACGGGGGCGTCCCACGCCGGCAACGCCTCGAAGACCCGAGGGTCGATCCCACCGGACGCCCGCGTCAGCGTTCCGTCGATGTCGAGCACCAGCGGCGGCACCATACCCGATCCAGCGTCCCAGGAGTGATAAACGACGCGTCACGACACGCCGACCCACGACGACCCGGTCGACGCCGTCAAGTGTCGCGCTCGCACACGACCGGACATGCACACCACCGTCCTCGTGATCGGCGGCGGCGCGACCGGCGTCGGCGTCGCGCGCGACCTGGCGCTCCGGGGCGTCGACGTGTCTCTCGTCGACCGCGGGCACCTCGCCGCCGGCACCACCGGCCGCTCGCACGGCGTCCTCCACAGCGGTGCCCGGTACGCCGAGGCCGACCCGGACGACGCGGCCGCCTGCCTCGCGGAGAACCGGATTCTCCGCGACGTCGCCCCCGCCTGCATCTCGGAGACGGGCGGCTACTTCCTCCAACTCGACGGCGACGACCCAGACTACTTCGAGCGCAAGCGCGCGGCCTGTGCGGACCTCGACATGCCCGTCGAGACGCTCTCGGGCGACGAACTCCGCGAGCGCGTCCCCGAGGCCAGCCCGACCGTCGAGCGTGCCCTCGCCGTCCCCGACGGCGTGGTGTCGCCGTCGCGACTCGTCGTCGCCACCGCGGCCGCCGCTCGCGAGGCCGGGGCGACCATCCACCAGTACGCGCCGGCCGAGGACGTCATCGTCGAGGGCGGCACCGTCACCGGCGTCGACGTGGGCGGCCGCCTCGACGCGACGATCCGTGCCGACGCCGTCGTGAACGCGACCGGTCCGTGGGCCGAGCAGTGTGCGGCGCTCGCGGACATCTCGGTCCCCATGCGCCCCACTCGCGGCGTGATGGCCGCCGTGTCGAACCCCGGTGTCGACGCCGTGTTGAACCGGTGTCGGTCCCCCGCCGACGGCGACATCGTCGTCCCCCGTCCCGACGAGGCGATTCTCGGGACGACGAGCGTCGCGGTCGACGACCCCGACGACTTCGAGCGGAGCGAGGCGGAGGTGGAACGGATCGTCGCCGAGTGCGCCGCGATGTGTCCGTCGGTGGACCGGGCAGTCAAGCGCACCTACTGGGGCGTCCGTCCGCTCTACGCGCCGGACGAGGCGGACGACGCCCGCGCCATTTCCCGCGACTTCGCCCTCCTCGACCACGCCGAGGCGGGCGCAGCTGGCTTGGTCACCATCGTCGGCGGGAAACTCACCACCTACCGCCGGATGGCCGAGGCGACGGCCGACAGAGTCTGTGATCGGCTCGGAATCTCGGCCGCCTGCCGAACCGCCGACCGGCCCCTCCCCGGCACCGACGATCCGTCGCGGCTCGACGCTCTCTGTGACGAATTCGGCGTCTCGGCGCCCGCGGACTAGCGCCCGCGGTCCCGGGTCACGGTCTCGCCCGGTTCGGTCCGTGCGCCGGTGCCGAGGACGACCCCCGCGTTCAGCGCCGTCTCGATGGCCGTCTTGGCGTCGTCGCCACAGACGACGCCGAACTTGCGCCGTCCCGTCGCGGTCGACTCGCCTTTCACCCGGACGCGCACGCCCTCGCCGTCGTGGCGGAGGTTGGCGACGGTCGTTCCCGCGCCGAAGTTCACGTCACGCCCGAGGATGCTGTCGCCGACGTAGGAGAGGTGCCCGACCGTCGCCCCCGCCATCAGCACGCTGTTTTTCACCTCGACGGCGTGGCCGACCGTCGCGCCCTCGCCCACCAGCGTCGCACCGCGGACGTAGGCGTTGGGACCGACCGCGGCGCCGGAGCGGACGAGCGCCGGCCCCTCGATCACCACGCCGGCGTCGACGGTCGCTCCCGCCTCGACGACGACCGATCCCCGGAGGTCGGCGTCCGGGTGGACGTCGCCCTCGATCCGCCGCTCCAGTTCGCCGACTTTCCACTCGTTGGCCGCGAGGAGTTCCCAGGGCCGTCCCACGTCGAGCCACCGGTCGACGGTCACCGGCCGCACGTCGACGGCGTCACAGGCGCGTTCCAGCACGTCGGTGAGTTCGTACTCGCCGCGGTCGCTCTCGGGGACGTCCAGCCAGTCGCGTGCGGCCGCGGGAAAGACGTACGCGCCGGCGTTGACGAGGTCGGACACCGGATCGGCCGGCTTCTCGACGACGCCACGAACGCGGTCACCGTCCGTGTCGGTCCTCAACACCCCGTAGTTCTCGGGGTCGTCGACCCGGAAGGCGCCGACGGCGGGGCCAGCGTCGTAGAGGGCGGCCAGCGAGTCGCGGTCGTACAACACGTCGCCGTTCAGGACGGCGAACGGGGCCTCCTCGAGGACCGGCCGCGCCGCACGCACGGCGTCGGCGGTGCCGCGCTGGCGCTCCTGAACGACGAACTCTACGTTTCGACTGTCGAGGGCCTCGCGCACCGCGTCCGACGCGTACCCAACGACGACCACCACTCGGCTCGCGCCAGCCGCGCGGGCGCCGTCGACGACGTGTTCGACGAGCGTGCGGTCCGCAACGGGAACGGTCGGCTTCGGGCGGCGATCGGTGAGCGGACGCATGCGCGTCCCCTCGCCGGCCGCGAGCACGACGGTCTGCATGGAGGGAGAGAGAACGACCGCCGACAAAGGACTGTTCCTCGACGCTACGGCCCGGGAACGGGAGCGGGAGCGAGAGCGGACTCGGGGGACGGGACGGGACGGGATGGAGCGGACCCGCCGCGGAGCGCGCCGATCCCCGCCGCCGGCACCGCCGTCACTCGACGGTCACGCTTTTGGCCAGGTTTCGGGGCTTGTCGATGGCCCGGTCGAGTCGCGCGGCCATGTGGTAGGCGACGAGCTGGAGCTGGACGTTCGCCAGCAGCGGCGCCAGTCGGTCGTCGGTTTCGGGCACCTCCAGCACGTGATCGGCGTACTGTCCCGCCTCGGCCGCGCCGTCGGTGACGACCACTACCGGCGCGTCGCGCGCCTCGACTTCCTTGACGTTGCCGATGGTCTTGCGCGCCGCCTCACCGTCGCCCGTGACGACGGCGAACACCGGCGTGTTCGCGGTGACGAGCGCCAGCGGGCCGTGTTTCAACTCGCCGGCTGCGAACCCCTCGGCGTGCTCGTAGGTGATCTCCTTGAACTTCAGCGCCCCTTCGAGCGCGACGGGGTAGTCCAGCCCCCGGCCGAGGAAGAAGAAGGCGTCGGCGTCGGCGAACTCCTCGACGACCGCCGCCGCCTCGGAGCCGTCGAGAACCGCCTGCACGTCGCTTGGAACGCCCCGAAGTTCGTCGACGAGGTCACGCCGGCGTTCGACGCCACGGTCCGTGAGGCGGGCGGCGAGCAGGTTCAGCCCGACGAGCTGTGAGGAGAACGTCTTGGTCGCGGCGACACCGATCTCCGGCCCCGCGCGGATGTAGACGACGTGGTCGGACTCGCGAGCCGCCGTACTCCCGACGACGTTCGTGAGCGCGAGCGTCTCCGCGCCCCGACTGCCGGCCTCGCGGAGCGCGCTTAGCGTGTCCGCCGTCTCGCCGCTCTGGGTCACGCCGACCACCAGATCGTCGCTGGAGACGGGCGCCGGCGACGTGGCGTACTCGTGGGCGTAGTAGGCGTTCGCCGGGACGCCGGCCGCCCGGAGCAGCTGTGCCCCGTAGAGCGCGGCGTGATAGGAGGTCCCGCAGGCGACGAACTGAACCGTCTCGGGCGCGCCGAGATCGTCGAGTTCCTCGACCGTGATCCGCCCGTCGAGTTCGTCCACCCGTCCGCTGATGCACTGGCGGAGCGAGACCGGCTGTTCGTTGATCTCTTTCAGCATGTAGTGGTCGTAGCCGCTCTTGCCCGTCTGCTCGGCCTCCCACTCGACGGTGCGGACGTCCTTCTCGACGACGTCGCCGTCGGCGTCGGTGACCGTCCACCCCTGCCCGTCGAGGCGGACGAACTCCTCGTCGTCGAGGTAGGCCACGGCCCGGGTGCGTTCGAGGAAGGCGGGCACGTCGCTGGCGACGAAGAGTTCGTCCTCGCCGATCCCGAGGACGAGCGGCGAGTCGTGACGGACCGCAAAGAGCGCGTCGACGCCCGCGACGACGACGGCGAGCGCGTAACTTCCCGACAGCCGCTCGGTCGCCGCGCGGATCGCCGCTTCGGGATCACGCCCCGCCCGGAGTTCGCGCGCCACCAAGTGTGGCACGACTTCGGTGTCGGTCTCCGAGGCGAACCGCACCCCGTCGGCTTCCAGCTCCTCGCGGAGTTCGCGGTAGTTCTCGATGATGCCGTTGTGGACGACTGCGACCCGCCCCGTCTCGTCGGTGTGTGGGTGGGCGTTCGCGTCCGTCGGCGGCCCGTGCGTGCTCCAGCGGGTGTGGGCGATGCCGACCGGGCCCGCGAACGACCCGTCGCCGTCGTTCGTGTCGCCGAGCGCCCTCTCGAGGACGTCGAGTTCCCCCGCACGCTTCTCGACGCGGAGCCCGTCGCCGCCGACGGCGACGCCCGCGGAGTCGTAGCCGCGGTACTCCAGGTTGGCGAGGCCGTCGAGCAGGACCGAGAGCGTCTCGTCGGCGTCGCCGACGTAGCCGATGATGCCACACATCAGCGTCGCACCTCCGCTCCCTCCGGCACGACGCCGTCGGCGTACGCACCGGCCGCCACGCGCACGCCCGGCCCGAGGAGCGATCCCGGCGCGACGGTGGCGCCACCGCCCACGTCGGCCCGATCGGCGGCGATACAGCCGAGTCGGCGGTCCTCGTGGATCGTCGTCCCAACGCGCACGTCGGCCTCGCCGCCGGGAATCGTCGCGCCGGGACCGACGGTCACGCCCTGCCCGGTGACGGCGTCGACGACCGTCGCGTTCGCGCCGACGCGGGTGTCGATGTCCAGCACCGATCCCTCGACGACGGCGCCCGAGCCGACCGTGACGTTCCGCCCGAGCGCGCTGTCGGGGCCGACGACGGCACCGGGGCCGACGACCGCGTCCGGGCCGACGACGACCGGCGCCCGGAGGGTGGCGTCGTCGTGGACGCGTGCCGTCTCGTCGACGTAGATCCCGGGGGCGCGCTCGGGTTCGTCGACCTGTCCCACAGCCAGCAAGTCGCGCGCGACGGTCAACAGGTCCCACGGATACGTCGCCGTGGACCACAGCCCCTCGATCCGAACACCGCGGACGGCGTTCCCTCCCCGGATCCGGTCGGCGATGGCGTCGGTCAGGTGGCGCTCGCCCGCCCGCCGCGCCGTCGACTCGATGTCGCCCAGCAGGGAGGGACCGCAGGCGTAGATGCCGGCGTTCAGCAGGCGGTAGGTGTCGTCGTCCGGCCGTTCGACGAGTTCGACGATCCGGTCACCGTCGAGGCTGACCGCTCCGTACTCCGCCGCCCGGTCGCTCTCGACGACGCCGAGCGTCGCCGCGTCCGCCGTCGAGTGGGCGTCCATCACCGCCTCGACCATCGCCGCGGTCACCACCTCGTCGCCGTTGACGACGAGGAAGTCCGCGTCGATGGCGTCGCGGGCCTGCAACACCGCGTGACCGGTGCCGAGTTGCTTCTCTTGGACGTGATAGGTGACGGTGCGACCCCGATAGGTGGGGCCGACGTGATCCTGCACCCGGTCGCGCTGGTAGCCGACGACGAGGTGGAGGTCGTCGACGCCAGCGTCGACCAGTGCGTCGAGCACGTACGACAGGATCGGTCGGTTCGCAGCCGGGAGCAACGGCTTCGGCCGGTGTTTCGTCAGCGGCCGGAGGCGTGTCCCCTCCCCGGCCGCGAGGACCACCGCGGAGTCGAGTCGCATGCCTGCGTGTTCACGGTGGCCGGTAATAAGCGTCCGTGACGGGGCGACGCGGCGGCCGATGGTCCGACTCGACGGCCGGGGTCGGAACGGAAACCCAACCCACGTCGACCCGACCCGACCCGACCCGCGTCGACCATCCGAATCCTCTTTGCCGCGGCCCCGTCAACGCCACACGATGAAGATCGGTATCGTCGGCAGCGGCTACGTGGGAACGACGATCGCGGCCTGTCTCGCCGACCTGGGCCACGAGGTGATGACCGTCGACGTCGACGAGTCGGTCGTCAGACGATTGAACGACGGGCAGGCGCCCATCTCCGAACCCGGTCTCGACGACCTCCTCGGTCGCCACGCCGGGGAGACGCTGTTCGCGACGACCGACTACGCGGACCTCGTCGAGTTCGGCGCCGAGGTGGTCTTTCTCGCGCTCCCGACCCCGTCGAACGACGACGGGAGCATCGACACCGGGGCCGTCGAGGCGGGCGCCGAGGCGCTCGGCGGCGTTCTCGCCGACCTCGACGGCTACCCGACCGTCGTCGTCAAGAGCACGGTCGTCCCCGGCACGACCGAGGACGTGATCGCCCCGATTCTCGAACGCGCGTCCGGCGGGCGGGGCGGCACCGACTTCGGTCTCGCGGTGAACCCCGAGTTCCTCCGGGAGGGGAGTGCCGTCGACGACTTCACCGACCCGGACAAACTCGTCTTCGGGAGTGACGACGACCGGGCCGGCACGGCGCTGACCGACGTCTACGCACCGCTGATCGGTGACGGCGACGCTGGCGACGGCGACGGCGTGCCGGTCGTCGACACCGGCCTCCGCGAGGCGGAGCTGATCAAGTACGCCAACAACGCCTTCCTCGCCGCGAAGGTGAGCCTCATTAACGAACTCGGGAACGTCTGCAAGGAGTACGGTGTCGACGCCTACGAGGTGGCCGACGCCATCGGCCTCGACGACCGCATCGGCGAGCGATTCCTCCGGAGCGGCGTCGGATGGGGGGGGAGCTGCTTCCCGAAAGACGTCGACGCCATCGTCGCCGCGGCTCGCGAGGCGGGCTACGACCCCCAGCTTCTGCAGGCGGTCATCGACGTGAACGACCGACAGCCCGAGCGGATGCTCGAGCTGATGGACCGACACGTCGACGTCGAGGGCGAGCGCGTGGCCGTCCTCGGCCTCGCGTTCAAACCCGGCACCGACGACGTGCGCAACTCGCGGGCCATCCCGCTCATCGAGGGGCTGCAGGAGCGCGGCGCGGAGGTCATCGCCTACGACCCCAACGAGGGGGCGAGAGCCGCGATGCGTCGGCGCTTCCCCGACGTGGAGTATCTCGCCTCCCCGTCGCCGACGCTGGCGGGCACCCACGCGGCCCTGGTCGTCACCGACTGGCCGGCGTTCGCCGACCTCGACCGGGAGTTCGACCTGATGGCGACCCCAGTCGTCGTCGACGGCCGGCGGATAATCGAGCGCCGGGACGGGATCACCTACGAGGGGCTGACCTGGTAGTCGGCCCGCTCACCCGCCCGCGCCGGTGGCGGTGGTGTCGGACGTTCGACCCGCGTCCCGGCGGAGTGGCTCCGAACGGCGCACCGACAGTTTGAGGCACTCCCGGCGGCGAGACTGTTCCATGGTCCCCGCCGACGAACCCCGCGAGGACCGGATTCGTGCCGTCGTGCGCGACGAGATCCGGAACGCGGGGCGGTCACTGCTCGGAACGGTCCTCTGGACGACTCTCGCCGTACTCGCCACGCTCGTCGGACTCCAGTCGATTCAACTCGCGGCGTTCGCCGCGTCGACGACGGCCGCGATCGGATTCGCGCTGATCGGACTCGTCGTGGTCGCATCGAGTCTGTATCTCCTCTACGTGCTCCACTGGGCGTCGGCGTAGGCGGCGTCGGGGTGAAGACGAACCGAGCCGAAACGCCGCCCGTGGCGAGCCCCTACGCAGCCCGCTGTTCCGCTTCTAGCCGCTCGATACCGATGGTGACGCCCACGTCCTCGATGTCCCACTCCTCGACGAGGTCGTCGGCGTCGGCGTCGAACTCCGCGGTCCGCGTCTCCTCGGCGATCAGATCGCGGTGTTCGTCGACGAAGCCGGCGATCCGGTCGTCGTTCACCTCGACCCGGGTCCGGATACGCTCGTCGACGTCGAGGTCGAGTCGCTTGCGCATCTCCTGGATCCGCCGCACCACGTCGCGGGCGTAGCCTTCGGCCTCGATGTCGTCGGTCAGCGACGTGTCGACGTAGACGGTCCCGCCCGTGCGGTCGCCGTCGACGGTCAGATCGAAGTCGGCGCCCGCGACGTGCTCGGGTGGCTCCGCGCGGAAGGAGACCATTCCGTCGGCGAGTTCGTACGCCTCGCCGTCGACGGTGACGACGAAGTCGTCGGCTTCGAGGGCCTCACGGCGACGGCCCTCGACCGCCGTCATGACTTCTTGGGCGTCGCCGCCGAAGGCCGGGCCAATCTCGTCCATCTCCGGTTCGGCGCGTTCGACCAGTTCGTCGAAGGCGTCGACCACCTCGATCGCTCGGCTGTTCACTCGGTCGGCGAATAGATCCGTGAGCGAGCGGATCGACTCGACCACGTCGGCGTCCTCGGACTCGACGATCACGCGCGACACGGGCCAGCGGAGTTTTCGCCCGCCCTGCTGGCGGGCGGTCGCCGCCGCTTCCTCGACGGCGCGGAGGACGGTCACGTCGGCTTCGAGTTCCGGGTCGTGCCGGTCGTCGTCAACCGTCGGATACGACAACTGGTGGACGGTCGTCGCCGTCCCATCGAGGATCTGGTACATCTCCTCGGCGAGGTAGGGGGTGACGGGCGCGAGCAGCCGAACCGTCTCGTCGAGGACGGTCGCGAGCGTCGCGTAGGCGCCGCGCTTGGAGGCCGAATCTGCCTCCTCCCACATTCGCTCGCGGATCGCCTTCACGTAGAACCGGGAGACGTCCTCGGTGACGAAGTCGAGGACGACGTTCACCGCGTCGTGGACGGCGTAGTCGTCCCACGCCTCGCTCGCGTCGGCTTTCACCGACTGGAGCCGGGAGAGCACCCACTCGTCGACGACGGTCAACTCACCGTCGTCGAGGCTCGCCGTCGCCGGGTCGTAGTCGTCGAGCGCCATGTACTGCAGCGGGAACCGGAAGACGTTCCAGAAGATGTTGAGCGTCGACTGGATCTCGCCGAGTCCTTCCCACTCGAAGGAGAGGTCGGCTCCGTGCTGGTCGTGGCTCATGAGGTAGGCCCGGAGTGGGTCGCGGCCGAAGCGGTCGATGGCCTCCTCGGGCGTGACGATGTTGCCCAGTGACTTCGACATCTTCCGTCCCTCGCTGTCGTTGGCGAAGCCGTGCATGACGACCTCGTCGTACGGAATTTCGCCGAGTGCGGCCGTCCCCATCCCCAGTTGCGACCAGAACCAGCCACGGGTCTGGTCGTGGGCCTCGACGATCAGGTCCGCGGGCCACAGTTCGTCGAAGCGCTCCTCGTCGCTCGGGTAGTCGAGGGTACCCCACGTCGCCACCGAAGAGTCGATCCACACGTCGAACACGTCGGGAACGCGCTCGTAGGTGGTGTCGCCTTCCGTGATCGTGATGGGGTCGACGCTCGGGCGGTGGAGGTCGATCGTCTCGGGGTCGACGTCCCCATCCGCTCGCTCGGCCAACTCCTCGCGCGTCCCGACGACGAGGATGTCCTCGGCGGCCGGATCGGGGTCGTCCTCGGGCACCCAGATCGGGAGGGGGATTCCCCAGTAGCGCTGTCGGGAGACGTTCCAGTCGGGCGCGTCCGCGACGAAGTTGCGGAACCGGTTGTCACGCGCCCACTGGGGGTGCCACTCGCTGTCCTCGATATTGTCGAGCAGGTCCTCTTTCACGTCGGTGACGGTGATGAACCACTGGTCGGTCGCGAGATAGACGATGTCGGTGTCACACCGCCAGCACTGCCCGTAGCGGTGCGTGTGGGTGCCGGAGGCAAGGAGATACCCGTTCGCGTCCAGATCCGCGATGATGTCGGTGTTGGCGTCGCGGACGAACTGGCCGGCGTACTCCCCGGCCTCCTCGGTGAAGGTGCCGTCGCCGGCGACGGGCGAGAAGATCGGGAGGCCTAGCTCCTGCCCGCGCTCGAAGTCCTCCTGCCCGTGGCCGGGGGCGGAGTGGACGAGGCCGGTGCGGTCGGCCTCGACGTACGTCGCGGTGTACACTTCCCCGACGCCCTCGCCGTCGGCGTGGTCCGGGACTTCCTCGACGAGTGGGTGGTCGTACGCCCACCCCACCAACTCCTCGCCGGCGAACTCCTCGATCACCTCGTAGTCGTCGTAGCGCCCCTCGCGGAGGACGTCCTCGACGCAGGGTTCGGCGACGTACAGCGTCTCCGACGCGCCGTCCTTCTCGGCGTCGACGGCCTGATACGTCATCTCGGCGTCGACGGCGACGAACTCGTTGGCCGGGATGGTCCACGGCGTCGTCGTCCAGATGACGAGCGAGCCCTCCCGATCCGTCAGGGGGAACTTCACGTAGATTGAGGGGGACTCGATCTCGTGGTACTCGACCTCGTTGTCGGCGATGGCGGTCTCACACCGCGGGCACTGGCTGATCGCGCGTTTGCCCCGTTCGACGAGGCCGTTCTCGTGGACCCGCTTGAACGCCCACCACGTCGCCTCCATGTACTCGGGGGAGACCGTGCGGTAGGGGTTCGACCAGTCCATCCACGCGCCGATGGACTGGAAGTCCTCGTCCATCTTCGCCCTGTTCTCCTCGGCGAAGGACTTGCACTCCTCGATGAACGCCTCCATCCCGTACTCCTCGATCTCCTTTTTGGAGTCGAAGCCGAGTTCCTCCTCGACTTTCACCTCGATGGGGAGGCCGTGCATGTCGTAGCCCGGGCGGTCGGTCACGTCGTACCCCGACATCCGCTTGTAGCGGAGGATGGCGTCTTTCAGCGTCTTGTTCCACGCCGTACCGAGGTGCATCTGTCCGCTCGTGTACGGCGGCCCGTCGACGAAAAAGAAGGGCGGATCGTCCGCGTGTGCCTCCTTTGCGGCCTCGTAGGCGTCGTGGTCGTCCCAGTACTCGTTCACCGAGGACTCCACGTCCCCGGGAGAGTACTGGTCGCTGACGTCGTCGGCGTCGTCCATACCCGATCCAAACCCCGCGCGTATATCAAAACGGTGGTCGGCAGTCGACGGTCGACTGGCGACGGACCGCGGACGCCATCGGCGACCGCGGATCGAGTCATTGAAGTCCACCTCGGCGTCCAATTTCTCGCGTGCACAGGTCCTCGATCCGACGCGCGGTCGGCGTCGCCCTCCTCGTCCTGCTGACGGTGACGGCAGGGACGTCGATCGCCTACGACCCGGTCGCGGGGGGTTCCCTCGGGCCCGGAACTATCGAGCAGGAACCGCGGAACGCGACGGTCGTCAGCACGCAGGGCGTCCACTTCGCCGGCCGGTACGACCGCTCGCGACCGCCGCGGCTCCTCTCGATCGAGCCCGACGGCCCGCTCCGGTGGCAGTACGAGGGCGATCACGGCGACGGCGTCGGCGGCTGGTTCTACGACGTCGACCCGCTCCCGAACGGGAATCTCCTCGTCGTGAGCCCGAGAGAGGGAGAGACGCTGGTGTACGAACTCGACCGCGAGACGCGCGAGCGCGTCTGGACCGAACGGTTGCCGTTCACCGACACCCACGACATCGACCGACTCGACGACGGCCGCCTCGTCGTCGCACACATGCGCGCCGACGCGACCGGCGGCGTCAGCGGTGACCGGGTCGTCGTCTGGAACCGCACCCGGAGCGAGGTCTCCTGGGAGTGGCGGTTCGCCGATCACTTCTCGAACGACACCGCAGCCGGCGCCGACAGCCGCGACTGGACCCACGTCAACGACGTCGATCCGGTCGGCGAGGACCGCCTGCTCGTCTCGCCACGCAACTTCGACCAGGTGCTCCTGATCAACCGCACGACCGACGAAATCGAGTTGCGACTCGGGAGCGAGGGCGACACCGACACGCTCCACGCCCAGCACAACCCCGACTACCTCCGCGGGCCGGGCGGGGAGCCGACCGTCCTCGTCGCCGACAGCGAGAACGACCGCGTGGTCGAGTACGCCCGCCGGAACGGCTCGTGGGAACGGACGTGGACGCTGCGCGGGAATCTCACGTGGCCGCGCGACGCCGACCGACTCCCGAACGGCAACACGCTGATCGTCGACACCCTCGGTCACCGAGTGATCGAGGTGACTCCGACCGGACGGGTCGTCTGGGAGTACTACGCCACCTGGGCGCCGTACGACGCCGAACGTCTCGGGACTGGCGATGGGTCGAACGGGCCGACGGTGCGGGAGCTGAACGCGACCGGGAGCTACACCGTCCACGGCGGCGCGGGACGCTCGCCGGCCGCCCAGCGGAACACCCCGGACGCGTGGCTGGAGCGGACTAGCGACGGGACGCCTGCGGAAACGCCGGTCGCACGCCTCACGGCGTGGTGGGGGCACCGCGCACCGTGGTTCCGTCCGCTGTGGCTGTCGCCGTGGGGGTTCCCGGCGGCGCTGCTCTCCGTCGTCGTTGGGAGCGCGTGGCTGCTCTGTGAGGCCTACTGGCGGTGGGGCGACGCGGTCCGCGAGCGACTCCCGGCGGGCCGGTAGGTGGGTCGAACAGCTTTATCGCCGCGGGCACCGAACTCGGAGTATGAGTCTGGACGTCGAGATGCCGCCGCCGCCCGAACTGAGCCAGGTCGACCCGAACGAGTACGAGGACGCCGACGTGGTCGGCGACACGGAGTACAAGCGCGACGAGATAGAGGCGCTGCTCCGTGACGGCGCGTGGGCGGAGGCGTTCGAGGCGTGGGCCGAGACGACCGGCATGGACGAGCGGACGTTCGCGGTCGTCACCGATCTGGGGTTGCTCCGGGAGTTCGACTTCTTCTGGGACGCGTTCGCGGAGCGCGTCGGCTACCACGCTCCCGGCATCCCCGAGGACTGGAAGGAACGGGAGTACCACCCCGAACTCGACTCGTGGGGCACCGTCTCGGCGATCAACGCCGGTCTGACGGAGTTCGGTCAGACCGTCTGCGACGTGTTGCTCGACGACTACATCGAGTGGGAGACGGAGTACGAGGCACCCGACGACCTCCCGGACTTCGGGTAGATCACGCCAGAGGCACCGAGAGCGTGACGACGGTCCCGTCGCCGTCCGCCTCCGCGACGTCGAACCGGCCGCCGGCCTTGGTGACGACCCAGTAGATCAGCCAGAGACCGAGTCGGTCCGCGTGGTTCAGTTCCGTTTCGCCCGATTCGAGCACCCGGAGTTCCCGCTCCGGGATGCCGGGGCCGCTGTCCTCGACCTCGATATCGACCCACTCGTCGTCCCGTCTCGCGATCCGAACGTCGACCGACGGCGTCGACGACGGGTGGTGTTTGATCGCGTTCTCGACCGCCTCCTCGACGGCGTCGAGGACTCCCCCCGTCTCGACCGGACACGACTCCTCGGGCAGCGTCGTCGTGATCGTTGCGTCGGGGTACCGGTCCCGAAACATGTCGACCAGTCCCACCACGTGGTCGGTCAGATCGATCGGCTGCTCCGATCGGCCGACGGTGGAGATGATCCGCTCGGTCTCCCTGACCGACTCCGCCAGCCCCAACAGGTCGAGCGCCGCGTCGGTGATCGCGTCGAGGGAGTCGGGATCGTCGCCGTCGTCGAACTCCTCGCGAAGCAGCGTCGCGTGTCCCTCGATCACGTTCATCTTGTTTTTCATGTTGTGGCTGAGGATGCGGTTCAACACCTCCAGTCGCCGCTCCCTGATCTTCCGGTCGGTGATCTCCGTCTGGAACCCCACGAAGTTCGTGACTCGCCCGTCGTCGTCGCGGACGGGCGCGACATCGAGTTTCTGCCAGAACCGCTCACCGTTCCGTCGGTAGTTCACGATGTCGACCGAGACGGGCGCCGCGGCGTCGATTCGCTCGCGGAGGTGCCGTCGCGTCTCCGGATCGGTGTCCTCGCCCTGCAGGAACCGGCAGTTCCGCCCCAGTGCCGTCGCTCGGTCGTACCCCGTCAACGACTCGAACTGGTCGTTGACGTACACCATCGGGTTGTCTTCCCGGTCCGAATCGGTGATCGTGATGCCGACGGGGGCCTCGTCCATCGCCCGCTCTTTCAGGCGGAGGTCGGCGACCGTCTCGGTGAGTTGTCGCGACCGCTCTGCCAGTTCGGTGGCGGTTCGGCGTCGCTCGATCAGGTTTCCGACCCGGGTGTGTAGCTCGGCCTTCCCGACGGGGAGTTCGATCACGTCGTCGACGTACTCCCAGGGTTTGCCGCCCACCGAGTCGGCGGCGTCGGCGGGCACCAGCAACACGAACGGCAGGAAGACGTCCGTTCGCTGGCGTGCCGTCTCGATGGCGTCGGCGACGCGCCCGAACGCGCCGTGGCCGAGCACGCAGCAGTCGAAGTCGAACTGCGACTCCAGGGCCGCAGCCTCCGACGTCGTCTCGATCCGGTAGCGGTCGTCCAGCGTCTCGGCCAGCAGTTCGCGGTTCCGTCCGGACCGCATCAAAAGCAGGACGCGCGGCTGATCGACGGCGGGAAGACTGCTGTCGTCGTCGCCGTCGCCGTGTTCATCCGACTCACCGGCGTCGATGTCTCCTGACATCCCTGAGCGGCAGTTCGTCTCCGGTAGACGACACACCGTCAAGTAAGTGTCTACTGGTTCGCCAAGGAGTCTTCGACACCGCGGAAGACGGAGCGCACACCCCACCGATTGTTGCTTCTCGCGGGCGGCGTTGAAGCGGTGAGCGAGTTGACCGTATTCGGCACCCGCAATCTGCCAGACTCCGGGGGTCGTACGTCCGCTGGTGACCACACCCCGAACGGCGCTGCACAGTCGTCGTCGGTCGGCGAGCGGAGCGAGGGACCGACGGCGTGGACGGGTTCGTTGCCGATGTTCGTCACCCGAAGAAATAATCGCCGGGCAGGAGCAACGTGCGGTATGGAACTCGACCGAGCCGCCAAATTCGGGACCATCGGAGCCGTCGGCGTCATCCTCATCGCACTGGGGACGGTCGGCCTGGGGTGGGTAGCCTGGGCCGACCGGATCGCCGGCGCCGAGGGGATGACCCTCGGCACCGTCGTACTCGTCGGAATCGGCGGGACGGCGGCGGCGGTTCTGTTCCTGTTCGTCGTCATCGGGGCGTCCATCGACCGGGAACTGGCGGCCCGGGGAGTCGACGGTCCCGGGGACGACGAGATGCGGGCCTGACGGATCGTCCACTGGCGGGAAGACTGCCGTCGCCCCGACGGCACTCCCGGAGAGGGGTGCTATGCTATCGACTCACCTACTCGATCCTGGCCCGTCTCAACGGCGGGTATCGGTGGGCGGATCCAGTGGACGGTTCGCGTGCTTCACGCGGACGACGACCCACAATTCGCCGGGATGGCCGTGTCGCTTCTCGAACGTGAGGACGCCCGGTTCGATGGCCGGACCGCAAGTCACACACCACCGGCATCGACTTCCTCGAATCGTCCCTGAAGGTATCCGGACCTTCCATTCGTTCTGTACACCGGCAAGGGATCGGAAGCAGTCGTCAGCGACGCTATTTCCGCCGACGTGACCGGCTCCCCGCAGAAGAACGGGTAGACCACGTGCATCTCGCCATCGGAATCGCCCCGGATATCACTGAATTCAAGAAAGGAGAGCGAACTTCGGCGGAACGAACACCGGTAGCAAGCCCTCCTCGACGACCCGAACGTTCTCGTCGGGTTGCTCGACACGGACGGGGCGGTCCGCGATATCGATCGGGCGGCGATGGCGGACGTCGAGTTCGCCACCGCAGACACAGCGGATAATTAGCACTCGTCGAACTCGACGCCGGTGATCTCGAATCGTGCCCCTCCGGTTTCGCTAGCAGTAACGCTCACCTTCCACCCGTGGCCCTCGGCGACCCGTTTCACGATACTCAGGCCGAACCCGATCCCCTCGTCCGCGGTCGAGTAGCCGGCGTCAAACACGTCAGCACGCTCCTCGGCCGGAATTCCCGGTCCATCATCCTCGATGTAGAAGCCGCTGGCGAGATCACCAACTCTCACCGTCACGTCGTCGTCGCCGTGTTCGACCGCGTTTCGATAGAGATTTTCCAAGAGTTGCTGAAGCCGGCTCCGATCGGCCCGAATCGTTCGATCGGTCTCTCTCTCGATCGTTGCCTCGGTGGTGGCGACGTTGTGCCAACAGGTCTCGGCTAGAACTCCCAGTTCCACCGCCTCGACGTCGCTCACGTTATGTCCCTCTCGCGCTAGCGTCAATAGCTCGTCAATCAGTTCCTGGCTTCGTTCCAGCGCGTCGTCGACGCTGTCGAGCTGTTCACTGTCACACTCCGCCTTCGCCAGTTCCAAGCGACCCTGTGCAACGTTCAATGGCCCGCGGAGGTCGTGTGAGACGATGCTCACGAACTGCTCCAGTCGTTCGTTCTGGCGTTCGAGGGCGTGCTCGCGTCGACGACGATCCGTGATATCCTGGCTGATGAAGAATCCACCAATGATCTCCTCGTCGATATCACGGATCGGAACGGACCGAAGTTCGAACACGTGGTCCTCGTAGTCGACGTCGATGGTTTCCTCGTTCCCTGCGAGGGTGGACTGCATGAGCGATTCGAGCGTGTCAACCATTTCCGACGAGTAGGGTTCGACCTCGTAGATGCTGTTCCCCTCGAGATCCGTTGCCGTCATGTGGATGGGCTCGAAGCCAGTTCCGGCGACGTACTGGTACCGCAGGTCGTCATCGAAGTAGTGGACGGCTCCATTCGGGAAATTCTCCGCAAGCGCCCGAAAGCGAGCCTCCGTCCGTTCGAGCGTCCGTTCGTGTTCCTTGCGTTCAGTGATATCCTGGACCGCGCCACGAAGCGTGACGACCTCACCGTCCTCGACGGTCGGCTGTCCGCGAATCTGAATCCACCGAACTTCGCCCTCCGGATGCCGGAATCGGGCATCCACATCGAACGGTTCACCAGCACTCATTGCCTCCTCGACTGCGTTCTCGACGAGTGGCCGATCCTCCTCGACGTAGACGTCCAGCGCCTCCTCCAGCGGGGGCTCTTCGTCGTAGTCTCCCCCCAAGAGTTCGAAGAGGTTGTCCGTCCAGAACACCTCCTGTGTCCCGGTGTCGACCTCCCATCCCCCGACATCCGCAATCCGCTCGGTGTGGTCGAGGAGCTCACGCGTCTGTTCGAGTTCGCGCGACTGCTGTATGTGTTCGGTGACCTCTTGGAAGTAGAACGCGAGACCGCCGCCTTCCTCCGGATAGACTGCGATGTCGAACCACCCACCGAGCCCGGAGTAGTGCTCGACGAGCGAGTCTGGCTCCCGCGTCTCCATCACCTGTCGGTACACCGCCTCGAATTGCGTGTTGACCGCCTCGTCGAACACGTCCCAGAAGTCCCCCCCGAGGAGGAACTCCGCGTCCATGTCGTACAACTCCTCGGCCTGGTCGTTGACGAGCGTGATCGTCCACTCCGCATCGACTTCGACGATGGCGTCCGTCACTCGGTCGATGATCTGTTGGCGCTTTTGTTCGTGTTTCTGGCGCTCGGTAATGTCACGACCCTCGGGGACGAGGAGCGTGACCGCACCCTGTTCGTCGGTGATCGGCCGGATCGAGAAGTCGATCACCGCCTCCCGGTCGGAGCCTTGGACTCGAATCTCGTCCCGGAACAACTCGCCGGTTCGGGCGTGTTCGACTCCGTCCCGGATGGTCCGTCGCGTTTCCTCGCTCACCCGAGCCCAGTCGGTCTCCCACAGTGGCGTTCCAACGACGTCGTCGCGATCCAGACCGCCAAAGGAGAGGGCGGTGTCGTTCGCTTCGATCAGGGTCCCGTCCGGTTCCAGCAACCCGACGAACGTGTACGTGTTGTTGAAGATCGCCTCGAATCGCCGGGCACGTTCCTTGCGCTCGGTGATGTCGCGGACGAACCCGACGATGCGCGTGACGGTTCCATCGTCGTCGAAGATCGGTTTGCTCTGTCCACGCACCCACCGCTGGTCCCCATCGGGCGGAACGACACGGTATTCGATTTCGTCCGTCCGTCCGTTCGAGAGTCGCTCCATCGATCGTCGGGCTTTGTCCCTGTCCTCCGGATGGACGTAGTCGATGAACACGCCGGGATCCTCTTCGAGACGGTCGATCGGGATGCCCCAGATGTCTTCGAACGCCGAACTGACGAAGAGGAGTTCGCTCCAGTCGCCGTCGAACATGAACAGAACGTCCTCGCTCCTGTCGGCGAGTTGTGAGAGTGTTTCTTCGGTTTCTTCGACCGCTCGCCGAGACCGATACCGCTCGACGACGTTTCGAATCCGATGTGCGAGGACCGTGTATTGGCTGGTTCCGGACTCCTTTTGGAGGTAGTCAGTCACACCGGCCGAGATCGCATCACTGGCGACTTCCTCGCTCCCTTTCCCGGTGTAGAGAATGAACGGGAGGTCCGGGTACTCCTCGCGGACCGTCTGGAGAAATTCGATGCCGGTCAGTCCGGGCATGTCGTAGTCGGAGACGATGCAGTCGAAGTCGTGAGCGTCGAGTCGCTCTACTCCCGTGCTGGCACTTGTTGCCGTCTCGACCTCGAACACATCATCTTCCCGTTCGAGGAAGGTCGCAGCCACGTCTGCGAGATCCGGCTCATCATCGACGAGGAGAATCCGAATGAGATCTGACATTATCATACTGAGCCACTCATCGACGGAAAATCTGATGATTCGAATTCACCGTAAGATGTTGACTCCCTCGAGTGACGCGCTCGATACGCCGATAGAGTCCGTTCCCCCTATGCGACGCGTCGGTCCCCGCGAACCGCGGACATTCGCGTCCCCCGTGTGATGGGGCCGGGGCGCGGGAACGTCGACCACGGATGCATCGGCCGTCGGTGCTCCGGCCGCGTTCCTCGACGTTTTATATAGACGTCGGCCCAACCGGTCATCATTCATGACGCCGACCGGTCGGCTCTCGACGGGTATCGAGGGACTCGACGAGATTCTTCACGGCGGGTTCGTGCCACAGCGAAACTACCTGATCCGGGGAGCCGCGGGCTCCGGAAAGACCATCCTGGGGCTTCACTTCCTGCAGGCGGGCATCGACACCGGCGAGACCGGCCTGTTCGTCAACGTCGAGGAGGACCTCGACGACCTCACGGCGAACGCAGCCGGACTCGGATTCGACATCGACGCCATCGACTTCCTCGATTTGAGCCCCACAGCCGACGTGTTCACCGAGGACCAGTCCTACGACGTCTTCGACGCTGCCGAGGTCGAACGGGCGCCGCTCCGCGAGGCTATCGTCGACCGCGTCGACGACGTCGAGCCGGACCGGGTCGTCGTCGATCCGTTGACGCAGTTTCGCTACCTCTCGGCGGACGACTACCAGTTCCGCAAGCAGGTCGTCGGGCTGATGCGCTTTCTCGAGCGGGGCGGCGCGACCGTCGTCTTCACCGCACAGGACGCCGGAAACCGGCCGACCGAGGAACTCGAGTTCGTCGCCGACGGGACGATCAGGCTGACCTCGGCCCCGTACGGCCGGACGATACTGGTCCCGAAGTTCCGGGGTTCGAAGACGCGAAGCGGCGATCACGCTTACCGAATCACCGACGACGGCATCGCCGCCTATCCGGCCCTGTCGCCGAGCGCACACCGTGAGTCGTTCACAGCCGAGACCATCTCCTCCGGCGTCTCGGAGCTCGACGCCCTCCTCAACGGCGGCTTGGAACGAGGGACGGTCAGCGTCATCAGCGGACCGACGGGCGTCGGGAAGACGACACTCGGCACGCAGTTCATGAACGAGGCCGCGGACCGGGGCGAGCGCTCGGTGGTCTACCTCTTCGAGGAGAGCAAGGGGACGTATCTGGCCCGGTCGGAGGCCATCGGCATCCCCGTCGAGCGGATGATCGACCGCGGCACGCTCGACGTCCGGGAGATGGAGGCGCTGGATCTGTCGCCCCAAGAGTTCGCGCGGATCGTCAAGCGGGACGTGGAGCGAAACGACACGCGGATCGTCATGATCGACGGCATCGCGGGCTACCGACTGACGCTCAGCGGCGAGACGGACATGGTGCTCCAGCGACTCCACGCGCTCGGTCGATATCTCAAGAGTGTCGGCGTCACCGCAATCCTCGTCGACGAGACGTCCGGCGTCACCGGGCCGTTCAGCGCGACTCAGGAGAACATCAGCTACCTCGCCGACAACATCGTCTTCCTGCGCCACCTCGAACTCCGGGGCGAACTCCGGAAGGCTATCGGCGTGTTGAAAAAGCGGACCAGCGACTTCGAGCGAACCCTCCGGAAGTTCGCGATCACGGCCGACGGCATCGAGGTGGGTGAGCCGCTCACGCGGATGCAGGGGATCCTGTCCGGGGCGCCGGAGATCATCGACGACGATAGTGGCGGCTGACCCCGTTCGCACGGCCTCACGACGTCCCGTGATCGGCCGGACGCTGGCGTTCGATCGCTACTCGCTCCCATCGGACTCGATGCGCTCGACGAGTCGCTCCAGCTGGGCGGCCCGCTCGTCGAGCGCGTCGTCGCGGAGGCGTCGCTCGCCTTCCGTCGGACACGACAGGTCGGGCACAGCCGTCGGCTCGCCGTCGTCGTCGACGGCGACGAAGGTGAAAAACGAGGAGGTGGCGGCGTACTCGGTGTCGGTCCGGGGGTTCTCTGCGCGCACCTCGACGGTCACTTCGATGCTCGTGGTGCCGGTTCCGTAGACGTACGCCTCGACGACGACGACTTCGCCGAGGTCGATCGGTCGCTTGAAGTCGACGTGCTCCATCGACGCCGTCACCACCCCCTCGTTGGCGAAGCGCATCGCCGCGATGGCACCACAGACGTCCATCCAATGCAGGACCGCGCCGCCGAGCGCCCGCCCGTGCGTGTTCGTGTCGTTGGGCAGGACGATTTCGGTCATCTCGGTGTGTGACTCCGCCAGCGTCGCCGTCTCCTCCGTCATGCGAGAGGGGTACGGTTCGGGGGTAAAAAGTTCGGGCTATCGCTCGTCGTCGAAGTCGTCGATCCGCTCGGGTTCGAACTCGTCCTCGTCGCGGCCGGCACGGTCGAGGACGCCGTCGGAGACGGTGATGGGACAGTCGACGCGAACCGCGAGCGCGATGGCGTCGCTCGGGCGGGCGTCGAAGACGAACTTCCGGGGTTCGCCGTCGTCGTACCGTTCGACGTCAACCTTGGCGTAGAAGGTGCCGTCAGCGAGGTCGTCGATGCGGATGCCGTCGACGGCGCCGCCGAACTCGGTGAGCATCTCGACCAGCAGGTCGTGGGTGAGCGGCCGCTCGAACGGCTCGCCCGACAGGCCGAGCTGGATCGCGCGCGCTTGATCGGCCGTGATGACGATGGGGAGATACTCCTCGCGGGCCGAAAGCAGGACCGCCGGGACGTTCGAGCCGTCGTCGCTTGTCCCCACCCCGATGCCGGTCACCTCGGCGGTGTGCTCCATGTCCGTGATTTGGTGCGGGGAGTATGAATAGCTACGGGGCGTGGCCGACGTGTCGGCGGGCGTCGAGGCCGAGGCTGAGTCGAGGACGAGTCCGGAGGCGTGGCCGCCGCCGGCACCGTCACCCGACGACGGTGAGAGGCGTCGGGGTGAAACACAGGGCACCGAGAAGCAGCGTCAGCGCGGCGACGGCTTGTCGCGGCCGACCGATCGGGGACTCGTCGATCGGGGTCGCGCTCCCAGCGCGTGCGAACAGAAGCGCCAGAACACCCCAGAGGGCCCAGATCTGGGCGGCGTGGCCGTCCTCGAACAGGACGAGGTAGCCGGCGAGGCCAAACAGGGCAAGCGGGACGAGTCGCTGTACCGATCGAAGCCGGTCACCGATCAGCGCCCGTGTCACGTGGGCGCCGTCGAGTTGTCCCACCGGGAGGAGGTTGAGGAGCGTGACGAAGGCGCCGATCCAGCCGCCGACGACGACCGGGTTGACCATCCGGCCGGCGTCGTAGGTCAACGGCTCGCCGAGGAGCGCGGCGATGCCGGTGACGAGGAGGGGGTAGCCGAGTTCGAGTCGCGACACCAGCGCCGTGCCGGTCGTCTCGACCGGCGGCAGCGACACGCCGACGGCGGTGACGACGACGGTGGCCACGAGGCCGGCCAGCGGCCCCGCGACGCCGATGTCGAAGAGGGCACGCCGACTCGGGATGTTGTCGTTCATCCGGATGACCGCGCCGAGCGTACCGAGGACGCTCGGGATGGGGATGAAATACGGCAGCGACGCCTCGACGTCGTGGTGACGGCTGAGAACGTAGTGGCCGGACTCGTGCACCGCGAGGACGCCGAGGACGGACAGGGCGAACGGCCACGCTCGCACGATGGCGAGGGGGTCGGCGGCGAGATCGAGGCCGTACCACTGTGCGCCGGCGTAGAGTGTCGTCAACACCGTCGATCCGAACAACAGCGCGTGTGTCCACGGGACGCCGTCGACCCCCACCGATCGCTCCGTTGCGACGAGGACGTGTTCGCCCATCTCGTGGTTCAGCGAGACTCGGTACCCTCGCTCCCGGAACAGCGGCGCCAGCGACCGGACGGCGGTCTCTTTCGCCTCGGCGGGTTCGCCGTAGTACCGCACTCCGTCGTCGGCCACCTCGACGTCGTAGACGAGGAACGTGTCCGCGAGCGACTCCGGGTCGGGGAGGTCGCCCGGAACCCTCGGTTCGTCCATCGGCCCGAGTAGGGGCCATAGCCACTAGAATGTCTCGGACGGAGCACGGCTATCGGCGGGCACGACGCCGGTACGGCGGGGACGGAGCGCTCGTCCATCGGCCCGAGGCTCGAAGCCCGAGGCCGTTGCCGACGGTTCGCCGGCTACCGACGGACGTACCACGCGGCGCCGACGACGGCGAGCGCGAGTAGGCCGCCGAGAAAGAAGAGAACCCCGGGCGGGAGCCCCCCAGCGGCGTCGGCGGTGGTCTGTGCCGCCTCGGTGCTCATCGTCCCCATCCCGCCCCCGTCCCCACCGCCGCCGGCGTCGGCGCCGCCGGTCCGGGCGCCGAACGGCGGGCCCTCGACATACCACTGGACGAGGAGGCTCGCGAGGCCGAGGATGCCGACGGCGCCGAGCAGGTTCGTGAGCGCGCTCTCCAGCCCCTGGCTCTCCTCCTCGCGGCCGGCGAAGACGACCAGCGGTCGGTCGGCCGGGGCGTAGCGGTTCATCTCTCTGCCCTTCTCGGAGTAGACGGTGTCGGCCACCTCGATCAACCCCGCGTCTTCGAGGTTGCCGAGGTGGTACTGGGCGTTCTGGAGGGAGGTGTCGACCCGCTCGGCGACGTTCGCCGGCGTGTCCGGTTCCTCGTGGAGGGTCGCGAGCACCTCGCGGGCGGTGTCGGAGGAGAGCGCCGACAACAGGTCGTCGGCGTCCTCGCTGTCGAGACCGATGACGCGCGGATCGGCCTCCTCCGCCGCGGACGTGTCGGGACGCGAGGGCAGCAAGTCTGCCATAGGACAGCTACAGGATCCCGAGATACAAAGCTTCCTCTCTCGACCGGGGACCCCCCGATCCCAAACGGGATTCTGAACGCCCGAAACCGACGAATACGGGCGCCTGAAACCGTGTGAACGGGTCACAGCGAAAACGGATAAGTGCCTGGGGACCCAACAGGTAATTGCAATGAGTACACAGGAGTCAGTCCGACAGCAGGCCGATACGGTGGAAGCGAGCGAAGCGCTCCGACTCGACCAAGAGAAAGTCGAGCAGCTTGTCGAAGCGCTCAACACCGACCTCGCGGCGACGTACGTCCTCTACCACCAGCTGAAAAAGCACCACTGGAACGTCGAGGGCGCGGAGTTCCTCGAAGTCCACGAGTATCTCGGCGAGGCGGCCGACGACGCCGAGGAAGCGGCGGACGAACTCGCGGAGCGCGCGCAGGCGCTCGGTGGCGTCCCCCTCGCCGGCGGCAAACGCCTCGAGGAGAACGCGCCAGTCGAGCCCGAGAGCGACGACGTGTTCGATATCCGGACCTCGCTTCACAACGACATGGAGATGTACGGCGACATCATCGAGACGGTCCGCGACCACGTCGAACTCGCCGAGGGGCTCGGTGACCACGCCACCGCCGAGATGCTCCGCGAACAGCTCATCACGCTGGAGGAGCACGCCCACCACCTCGAACACTACCTCGAGAACGACACGCTCGTCCTCGAGAGCGCGACGAACTGACGCGGCCGAGCGTCCTGCTGGCGGATGGCGCGGTGCCGCTCGTTTTTTCTATCCAGCCGCCGTCGACTCGCTACTCGACGACCAGCACGCGAAGGTCGTTGACGTTCGTCCCCGTCGCGCCGGTGCCGACGACCGCGTTTCGGCCACCGAGGTAGCCGTAGGCGTCGCTGTTACCGAGTGCCCGCCGCGCCGCCCGCACGTCCTCGACGGTGTCGGCGTCGACGACTGCCCCCGCGAAGTCGCTGCTGCCGTCCTTACCGTCGGTGTCGACGCAGGCGAGCGTCGCCGCGTCGGGGAGTTCCACCGCGGCCGCCAGCGCGAACTCCGCGTTCGGGCCGCCGACGCCGTCGCCACGGACGGTGACCGTCGCCTCGCCGCCCGAGAGGACTACCGCCGGCGCCGGCACGGGGTTGCCAGTCGCTTTCACCTCCTCCGCGACGGCGACGTGGGTCAACGCCGCCTCCCGCGCCTCGCCCCGGACCGACGAGGAGAGGATACAGGTGTCGTAGCCACGGTCCGTGGCCACCTCGCGGGCGGCGTCGATGGCGGTGAAGGCGTCCGCGAGGACGTGGTTGGTCACCCGGTCGAAGACGGGGTCGTCGGCGCCGGGCGTCTCGGCCAGGTCGCCCGCCGCGCCGGCCCGCAGGCGCTCTCCGACCGTCTCGGGTGGCTCGACGTCGTACCGGTCGAGTGCGTCGAGGGCGTCGCCGTAGGTGGACTCGTCGGGTGCCGTGGGGCCGCTGGCGATGACGCCCAGGTCGTTGCCGACCACGTCGCTGAACGCGAGCGCGACCACCGTGGCGGGTGCGGCGAGTTCGGCGAGGCCGCCGCCCTTGAGCGTCGAGAGATGTTTGCGGACGGCGTTGAGGTCGCCGATTTCGGCGCCAGCGTCGAGCAGCGCGTCGGTCGTCGACTGCAGGTCGGCGAGCGTGACCCCCTCCGCCGGCGCGGGGAGGAGCGCGCTCCCGCCGCCGGTGACGATGGCGAGGACGAGCGTCCGCTCGTCGGCGGTGGCGACGAGTTCGCGGATCCGGTCGGTGGCTTCGACGCCCGCCCGGCTGGGGACGGGGTGGTCGCCGCGCAGGCGTTCGATCCGGTCGCCGTCCCCGGGATCGGGCGTCACGACGGCGCCGGCCGTGATGCGGTCGCCGAGGACGCGTTCGAGCGCGTCCGCGACGCCGTCCGCGGCCTTCCCGCCGCCGACGGCGACGATCCGATCCACGTCCGACAGGTCGTAGGTGGCGTCGGCGACGTGGAGTCGGTCGCCGTCGAGACGCACCGATTCCGCGACGACGCGGTCCGGTCTGGCGGCGTCGATGCCGGCCCGGACACAGGCCAGTGCCGTCTCCCGACTGGGCGTCGATCCCAGCGCGGCTTCGTTCTCGATGGAGACCATACCCCGCCTCTCTCCGACAAGGGTAAAAAGCGTGCCCCAGTAGCGAGCGGTGATGAGTGACGCCGCCTCGACCGCGGGCGAGAGCGAGGGTCGCGTCCGCGTCGTCGGCACGGCCCACGTCTCCGCCGAGAGCGTCCGAGAGGTCGAGGAGGCCATCGAGGCCGACCGCCCGGACGTGGTCGCCGTCGAACTCGACGACGGACGCTACCGACAGATGCAGGGGGAGACGCCCGACGACATCGAACCCGGCGACCTCCTGCGAGGGAACACCGTCTTCCAGTTTCTGGCCTACTGGATGCTCTCGTACGTCCAGTCCCGCCTGGGCGAGAAGTTCGACATCGAACCCGGCGCCGACATGCTGGCCGCCGTCGAGACGGCCGAGGACCTCGGCATCGACGTGGCGCTGGTCGACCGAGACATCCAGACGACGATCCAGCGGTTCTGGGCGCGAATGGGTGTCGTAGAGAAGTTCCGCCTGGTTGGCGGTCTGGCGTTCGGCCTCACCGACGCCCGAGGGATCGGCCTCGCGCTCGGCGTCTTCGTCGGCGTCGTCCTCGGGCCGCTGCTGGGGCTGTTCGGGCCGTCGCTGGGCCTCTCGGCGACCGTGCTGACCCGCATCACCGGCGGCGTCTTGCTCGCGCTCGTCGTCGGCGTTCTCGTGCACACGTTCGCCGACGCCGTCGTCGACGACCCCGACGAGCGCCTGATCGCGGCCGCGGGCGTCGGCGTCGCGGCCGGCCTGATCGGCGGCGTCGGCCTCGGCCTCGCCGACGCCGTCGTCGCCTCGCTGGGGCCTTTCGTCGCCCGGGTGGTCGGCAGCCTCACGCTCGGCCTCGCCGGCGGCGTGACCGTCGGCCTCGTCGTCGGCTTCCTCGCCGACCGCGCCGGCTACGGCACGGCGACCGACGAGGAGTTCGACGAGTTCGATCCCGCCGACCTCACCGACGCCGACGTGGTGAGCGTCATGATGGAGGAATTTCGCACGTTCAGCCCGGCGGGTGCGCGCGCCCTGATCGACGAGCGCGACGCCTACATCGCCCACGAACTCGTGCGTCTTCGCGAGGCGGGACACCACGTCGTCGCCGTCGTCGGCGCGGGACACAAAGCGGGCATCGAGGCCTACCTCGACGCGCCGGAGACGCTGCCGCCGTGGGAGTCGCTGGTCGGCACCGACTCGGGCGGCGGCGTGCCGTGGCTGAAGGCCGTCGGCGTCCTCGTCTCCCTCGGCTTCGTCGCCTTCTTCGTCCTGCTGGCGATGGCGGGCGTCCGCGACGGCTTCCTCCTCCGGCTGTTCGCCGCGTGGTTCGTCGTCAACGGCGTCTTCGCGGCCGGCCTCGCCCGCCTCGCGGGCGCCCGGTGGGACGCGACGCTCGTCGGCGGCCTCGTGGCGTGGATGACTTCGGTCAACCCCCTGCTCGCACCGGGGTGGTTCACCGGCTACGTCGAACTCCGCCACACCGCCGTCAACGTCTCCGATATCGGGACGCTCAACGAACTCCTGAGCGACGAGGAGACGCCGATCCGGACGCTCGTCGGTCGGATGTTCGAGGTGCCGCTCTTCCGACTGATCATGGTCGTCGCGATGACGAACGTCGGGAGCATGATCGCGAGCCTCCTCTTTGCGGTGTACGTCCTTCCGCTGTTCGCGACCGAGATCGGCGGCGTCGAGGGGGTCTCTCGACTCATGATCGAGGGTGCGCGAAACAGCGCCGAACTCCTCTGGAGGACGGTCGCGTGAACCTGACGTTCAGCACCCGCGAACTGCAGGATCTGGCGGTCGCCTGGATCACCCTCGGCGTCGCGTTCGCCATCTTCTTCGCCGGCGGCGGGAGCCGTGCCCTCTCGACGCTCGTCGACGACGGGCTTGTCCTCCCGCTGGTCGTCTCTCTCGTCACCGCCGGCCTCGGCTTCCTCCTTCACGAACTCGCCCACAAGGTGGTCGCGGTCCGATTCGACCAGGTCGCGGAGTTCCGCGCCGACTACGGCATGCTCTTTCTCGCCGTGATGAGCGCCTTGGTCGGCTTCCTCTTTGCCGCTCCCGGTGCCGTCCACCACCGCGGTCGGATCACCGAGCGGGAACACGGCCTGATCGCTCTCGCCGGACCGGTCACGAACGGGCTGCTCGCGCTCGTTTTCGCGCCCGTCTACGTCGCCGGGCTCCTCGCCGGATCGCCGCTGCTCTCGCTGATCGGCGGGCGCGGCGTCGCCATCAACCTCTTTCTGGCGGCGTTCAACCTCGTTCCCTTCGGCGCCCTCGACGGGCGGACCGTCCTCGACTGGAGCACGGCCGTCTTCGTCCTGACGTTCGTCCCCGCCGCCATCCTCGCGGTGTTCGTGGTGTTCGTCCTCGGCGTCGGCTTCTAGGCGAGGACACGCGCCCATCGGGGCCGTGCCCGACGGTGTGGCGACTTCCGAAGGCTTTTGCTGACTGACCGGTCAGTCAACACGTGCGCGACGGCACGCCCTCCTCCCCGGCCGACGACATCATGTGCGCGACGTATCGTGCCCTCTGTCGGCACGGCTACGCGGACCTGACGATGCAGGATATCGCCGACGAGTGGGAGAAAAGCAAGGCCGCCCTCCACTACCACTACGACACCAAGCGCGGCCTGTTGCTCTCCTTTCTCGATCACCTCTTCGAGTCCTACACCGACCGCGTCGCGGACCACGGTGAGGGGTCGCCACGGAAGCGCCTCCACGACCTGCTCGCCGCCGCGCTCGATCCGCCGCGGGCGGACGTGACCCGCGAACTCCGCACTGCGCTGTTCGAGGTCAAGGCCCGGGCACCCCACGACGACGCGTTCCGCGAGCGCTTGGAGCGTTTCGACCGATATCTCGACACGGAGCTCCGCGGGGTGATCGGCGAGGGCGTCGCGGACGGGACGTTCCGGGACGACGTCGACCCAGCCGAGGCCGCGACGCTGCTCGTGACGCTCGTCAACGGCGCCCACTCCCGGCGGATCGTCCTCGGAGACGACGCGGGGCTTCCCGACGCCATGCGGTCGTTCGTCGACGATCACCTCGTCGACGGGGAGGCGGACGCCGATCGATGACGCTCCCCGACCTGTTCAAGTCCCGCGACGAGTTCGACCTGACCACCGGCGACGTGGGCAAACCCCTCTTCTATCTCTCGGTCCCCATCGTCGTCACGAACCTCCTCCAGACGGCGTACAACCTCGCCGACACGTTCTGGATCGGTCAGTACAGCACGGAGGCCCTCGCGGCGATCAGTTTCGCCTTCCCGATGGTCTTTTTCCTCATCTCGCTCGGGTTGGGACTCGCCGTGGCGGGCAGCATCCTCGTCGCGCAGTACACCGGTGCGGACGAGGAGCGGCAGGCGGAGTACGCCGCCTCCCAGACCGTCGGCTTCGCCGCCCTCGCCTCCGTCGTCGTCGGGTCCGTCGCCTACGTCTTCGTCGGCGACGTCCTCGCCTTGCTGGGCCCCGAGCCCGACGTGTTGCCCCTCGCCACGGCGTACATGGAGATCATCTCGCTTGGCATCATCTTTCTGTTCGGCTTCCTGGTGTTCGTCTCGCTCATGCGGGGGTACGGCGACACCATCACGCCGATGCTCGTCATGTTCGGCTCCGTCGTGCTCAACGTCGTCCTCGACCCGCTTCTCATCTTCGGCTGGTGGCTCTTCCCACGGTGGGGGATCGAAGGGGCGGCCATCGCAACCGTCTTCTCCCGTGGTCTCGCGCTCGTGGTCGGTCTCTGGATCATGCTCTCCGGACGACGGGGCGTGCGCATCCGTCCCCGCGACGTCGTCCCGGACCTCGACTACGGGCGACGTCTCGTCCGCATCGGCGTGCCCGCCTCCGTCGAGGGGACGGGCCAGGCCGTCGCGATCAACCTCCTCATGTTCATCGTCGGCACCTTCTCGACGCCGGTGGTGGCGGCGTTCGGCATCGGCGTCCGCGTCTTCTCGGTGATCTTCCTCCCCGCCATCGCCGTCGCGCGCGGTGTCGAGACGATGTCCGGGCAGAACATCGGCGCGGGCAAGCCCGACCGGGCGGCGCTGACCGCCCGCGTCGCCGCCCGGACGACGTTCGTCGTCCTCGCGGCCGCGGGTGTGGTCACGTTCCTCTTTGCCGATCCCATCGTCGCCCTGTTCACGACCGACGAAACCGTCGTCGAGGTGGGGGGAACGTTCCTCCGCTACGTCGCTCCCTCCTTCGGCTTCATCGGCATCATGCACTCGTACAACGGCGGGTTCCGTGGCGCCGGCAAGACCCTCACCGCCGCCGCAGTCGTCGTCTCGATGCTCGCTCTCGTCCGTCTCCCCATCGCGTGGATCGCCTCGGGCCCGATGGGGCCACCCGGGGTGTGGATCTCGTTTGTCATCTCGAACGTCGTCGGCGCCGTCGTCGCGTACGCCTGGTTCCAGCGTGGCGGGTGGCGGTCGAGCGACGTGCGCGAGTCGCCGGCCGCCGAGGTCACCGAGGATCCGGCGACCGACTGAGAGAGGGCGGTCGTACCGCGTGGGGGTAGTTCCTCCCCCCGTCACTGCGACCCGTCAGCGACGAGTTCACGAACGTAGCCGACAGTATAAGTGGCCGTTCGCCGTATGCCCAGTCATGACGACCCAGGGGCGCGATCCAACCTTTCACATCTCGAACCGCGCCGACCCCTCGACGACCGTCGTCGCCGGCTTCTCGGCGTTCGGTCTCGCCGGCCTCACGGCCGTCGACTTCCTCGTCGATCACCTCGACTTGGAGGAGACGGGCCACCTCACCGCCGACGACCTCCCCTCGATCACGCCGTTCGAGGCCGGCCGCCCCCGCCACCACTCCCGATTGTTCTCCCGCCCGGACCTCGACGTCACCGTCATCGTCAACGAGCTGTTCCTCCCGACGTCGGTCGTCGACTCCTTCGCGGACGCCCTACTCGCCTGGACCGACGATCACGACGTCTCGGAGGTGACGGTACTCTCCGGCGTGCCCTACGCCCACGGGCCGGACGAACACGACACCTTCTACGTCGCCTCCGACGACTACCGCGAACGCCGCCTCGCCGACGTCGACGTCCGGCCCATGGGACGGGGCTTCCTCGACGGGATCAACGGCGCGCTGATGTACCGCGGTATCGAGTCCGACCTCCGCACCGCCGTCTTCGTCACGCCCGTCCACGCCCAGGCGCCCGACGTCGAGGCCGCCATCCGCCTCGTCGAAACGTTCGACCGCGTCTACGACCTCGGCGTCGACGCCGCGCCACTCGAGGAGTTCGCTCGGACCGTCGAGCAGTACTACGGCGAACTCGCCGCCCGCCTCGAAACCGTCGACGACCGGCGGGTGCCCGAAGACCGGATGTACATGTGAGCGCCCCCGGCCGTGTCGCGTCGCGGCCGCCTCACAGCCACCCCTCGGACTGGAAGTACCGGAGCATGACCGTCGCGGTGAGCGCCATCCCGGCGAGGACGGCCGGATAGCCAAAGCGCCACCCGAGTTCCGGCATGTTGTACGGGCTGGCGCCGAAGTTCATGCCGTAGACACCGACCACGAACGTGAGCGGCAGGATGATGGTCGCGACGACCGTCAGCCGCTTCATCACCTCGTTGGTCGACTGCGAGAGCGTGTTGAGGTAGATGTCGCGCGCGCCGCTGGCGAGGTCGCGGTACGTTTCGACGAGCTCGACGTGCTGGACGAGGTGATCGTAGACGTCGCGGTAGTACTTCTCCGTCGATGCCTGGACGTGGTCGCTGTCGCCGCGGGCGAGGACGCTCACGGCGTCGCGGGCCGGCCAGACGATCCGTCGGATCGACAGGAGTTCGCGCCGGAGGCTGTTGAGTATCTCCAGCGTCTCCGTGGCGGGATCGTCGATGATGCGGTCCTCGACGGTCTCGATATCCGTGCCGATCTCGTCGAGGACGGTGAAGTACTCGTCGACGATGGCGTCGAGCACGCGGTAGACAGTGAAGTCGGCGTCGCGCCCGAGGAGACGCGGCTCCTCCTTGCGGACGCGTTCCCACACCACCTCGACGGCGTTCGTCTCCTCGATCGCGACCGTGACGACCCAGTCGTGCCCGAAAAAGAGACCGACCGGCTGGTCGCGGATCTCCTCCTCGAACGTCGTCTCGCCGCCGCGCAGGCTCGCCGTTTTGACGAGGACGAACGTGTGTGCCGGGAACAGTTCGACCGTGGGGTCGGCGTTGCCCCGCACGTCCTCGATTTCGAGGACGTGGAGGTCGAACGCCGCACTCAGCCGGTCGAGTTCGTCGTCGGTTACGTTCGAGGCACGGACCCAGGTCGTCCCGGTCGCCACGCGGGCCTCGTGGAGCGATTCGACGTCCCCGTCGTCGCGAGTCTCGATCCCGTTGTCGGTGTAGACGAGCGTCCGGAGGGTCACGTTCCCACCTCTCGACCATCGCCGACGGCAGCGAGCGTGATCCCGAGCATCATCGCCGTGAGCGAGAACGACCGCCCGGGATACGCCACGAGGACGCCGGCGACGTAGCCACAGACACCCGAGACAGCGAGACCCACACCGAGGATGAACCTCCGGTCCATGGCTACCACTCGCGCGGCGACCACCAAATACCTCCCCGGTCGATGCGGTGTGCTTTTGCGTCCGGCCGACCGGATGTCGCGCATGAACGACGAGGACGACACGACCGACGAACTCACTTACGCGGAGACGGGGGTCGATATCGCCGAGAGCGAGGCGGCGACGGCCGCCCTCGTCGACGCCGTCGGCGAGAGCGGGGGCGACTACGCCGGCCTCCTCGACATCGGCGACCGCTATCTCGGTCTGGCGACCGACGGCGTCGGGACGAAACTCCTCGTCGCCGAAGCCCTCGGCGACTACTCCACCGTCGGTATCGATTGTATCGCGATGAACGTCAACGACCTCGTGGCGGCCGGCGTCCGTCCGGTCGCGTTCGTCGACTACCTCGCGGTCGACGACCCCGACGAACGCTTCGCCGAACAGATCGGCGAGGGGCTGTCCGAGGGGGCGAAGCGGGCGGACGTCGAACTCGTCGGCGGCGAGACGGCCGTCATGCCGGAAGTCGTCAGGGGACTGGATCTCGCCGGGACGTGCGCCGGCCTCGCGGCGAAAGACGCGCTGTTCCCGGGCCGCGCCGAGGTGGGTGACGCCCTCGTCGGCGTGCCGTCCTCGGGCATCCACTCGAACGGACTGACGCTGGCGCGGACGGCCGTCACCCGCGAAGGCGACTACACCGACCCCTGCCCGTTCGACGACTACGACACGCTCGGCGAGGCGCTTCTCGAACCGACTCGCATCTACACGGACCTCCTCGATCCGATGCGGGAACACGGCGTCCACGCGGCGGCACACGTCACCGGCGGCGGCTGGACCAACCTCGACCGACTCGGCGGCGACCGGTACGTGATCGAGGACCCGTTCGACCCCCAGCCAGTCTTCGACTACGTGCAGGAGGTGGGCAACGTCGCCGACGAGGAGATGTACCGGACGTTCAACATGGGGACGGGATTCGTCGCCGCACTCCCCCCCTCGGAGGCCGCGTCGCTCGCGGCCGCGGTCGACGGGAGGGTGATCGGCCGTGTCGCGGACGGCGACGGCATCGCTGTTCGGGGCCTGGAGCTGTGAGGCGTCGTATCGAGCAGGAATCCGTCGCGATTCCGGGACGGGGCGGACACGCGACCGCGAACCGGTCCCGGACAGGGGAGTGAATACCGCCGGATGGCCGCGTCACCGGTGAAAGGCCTCAGGAGAGTTCGGCCGCGATGTCGGCCTCGGTGATGATCCCGACGGCCTCGCCGCTCTCGGTCACGATGACTGCCTTGTAGTAGTCGAGCAGGTTGCTGATCTTGTCCACTGAATCCTCGCGGGAGACGGTCGGGAACTGCTCGCTCATGATCTCTGCGACCGCCTTCTGGCCGACGTTCTCGCCCGCCCGGCGGATATCGCTGTAGCTGATCGAACCGACGGGGAGCCCGCTCTGTAGGACCGGCAGCTGTGAGAAGGCGGCGTCTTCCATCCGCCGTTCGGCGTCCGCGACGGAGTCGTCCGGCGCGACACTGACCAGTTTCTCGTTCATCAGGTCCTCGGCCCGGACGACGCCACCTTCGGCCTCGTCCAGAGCGGACACGATGCGCCGAAGCGTCGACAGCCGTGGGTCGACGTCACCTCCCTCGATCCGCGCGATCAGCGGCTGGGAGACGCCCGCCATCTCGGCGAGGGCGCTCTGGGTCAGATCGAGCGAGGTCCGCCGCTCGCGCAGATCCTGTGGCGTGGGTAGTTCCATACCTCGTAATAACTATAGGTTATTAAAATCAGTTTCGGCCCGCGCCCCAAAACTTATGTGAAATCTGACGAGACTTCCGCGCCGTATGCCCGAGTGCCAGAACTGTGGTGCGTTCGTCACCCGTGACTACGCCCGGGTGTTCACGCCGAACGGCGTCGACGAGCCCCGCGTATGCCCCCGCTGTGAAGATATGGTCCGTGACGGTGCGGACGTCCGCGACGCCCGCTCCCCGCGAAACTCCTAGTGGAAGGGGCGGGAGTCGAACCACGCGAAGCCGTGTGCCGACCGGGATCGGTCGACTTCCTCGCCGGTCGCGAGTAACCGACGAAGACGCTCTACCACTGAGCCACCCTTCCGCCGATTCGTACGCCGACGAGTCACTAATACGCGTTGGTGCACCACTCTAACACGGGGTACGGAGCGTCTCACGGCGCGAATCGCGGCCCACTCGTCGGGATAGCCCCGATGCTCACCGTCCGTCGGCCGGCCGCAACGCGAGCGTGACGACGCTTCCCCGAGGTTCGTTCGGCTCGAAGGTGACGGTCCCGCCCGCAGCGGTGGCGGTCCAGTGGACGAGCCAGAGTCCGAGCCCGCTCCCGTGTTTCAGCGGCGTTTCGGTCCCCCGCCGCAACACCGCCCGTTCCGCGTCGGGGATGCCGGGGCCGTTGTCGGCGACGTGGAGTCGCGTGTAGTCGTCCGCATCCGTCGCCGGCTGGACCGACAGGCGTACCCACGGTCGGTCGGTGTCGTTGTGCTCGACGGCATTTTCGAGGAGGTTGCGGACGCTGATCGTGAGCAACTTGGCGTGGGGAACGCGGACCGACACCCCCGTGACCAGATCCGTCTCGACGGTCACGTCGGGATAGTCGTTCCGCACGCGCTCCACGACCGGAGTGATGTGGGCATGGAGGTCGACGGATTCGGTCGCTTCGCCCACGTAGTCGGCCGTCTCGACCAGATCCCGAACCTGTTCGCCCAGCTCGATCAGCTCGTCGGCCGTCGTCGTGATCCGTCGCCCGGCGTTTCGCACCTCCGGCGACTCGTGATCGTCGAGTTCGTCGGCCCACCCCCGGATCACGTTCATCCGGTTACGGAGGTCGTGACGCAACACCCGGTTGGCGACTTTCAGCCGCTGTTCGTAGGTGTGTCTGTCGGTGACGTCGCGGAACCGGAGCACGTAGCCGACGACCCGGTCGTGGTAGTCCGACAGCGTCGAGGACATGACGTCGTAGACGCGTTGCTGTTCCTCGACGACGCCGGTTAGCGTCATCCCGTCGACCGCCTCGAGATCGTTCCCGGCGTCGGGGAAGTGCGCGCCGATCGGATCACCCTCGATCCGATCGCCGAGGATCCGCTCCGCGACCGGATTCGCCGTCACGACGCGTTCGTTTTCGTCCAGGACGACGAAGCCGTCGGCGGCGTCGGCGATGAGCCGCCGGCGTGCCACCGGGACGCGTTCGAGCAGGTCGAACCGGAACAGGGCCAGCGCGAAAAACGGGCCGGTGACGACGAACGCGAAAGGCGTGTAGTCGAGCGACGGGAGGACGCCTGGTTCGAGGCCAACCGAAAACGCGGCGTTCGCCACGAGCGGTGGTAACGCTCCGACCACCAGGAGCCCGGCCTGGGTCCGATAGAGAGTCGAGCGGACAACCGCGAGGGTGAGAAGTCCGAACCCGATGGGCGTCACGACGTACGTGTACGCGATGTGGAGCAAGTACGCCGGTCCGAAGGTCAGCTCCAGCGCGTGGAGCGAACCGTACGTCACGAGTGCCGCGTCGCTCCAGACGAGGCCGTGTGCCGGGTTCGTGAGCACCAAGAGCCCGAACACGAACGGGTCGACGATCATGAGCGCCTGTACCGGCCGCGTGAGCCACGCCTCCCGGTTCGTGTACTGGAGTGCGAACAGCAACCAGAGGGTCGGGACGAGTCCGCCGACGGCGAGTGCCGACCGCTGCCAGAGCAGTTGGGCGTCGAGTGTCGTGAACCCGAGACCGATCGCGTAGCAGAGCGACCACCCGCCGATAGCGGTTATGAGGCCGAGAAACGCTTTCGCTGCCGGCTGGGACCGGTGTTTCCAGCCTGCAACGGCGATGAGAAGAAACAGCCCGGCGGACGCAACGCCGACGACGGTGTACAGCGTTGGATTCCACACGCTCGGTCGGTGGGACGAGTCGGTACAAAAAGGCTCCGGCAGAGGCTACTGGAAGCCGATGCGGCCGCTGCCCCCACGGCCGGCGAGACCTTCGCCGCCACCGCCGCCTTTGAACTGCTCTTCGATCCGCTCGTAGTAGTCCATGATCTCGTCGGTGATCGTCGGGCGGACGTTCTCCATGGCCTGCCGGAAGTGTCGCATCTCGACGTCCTCGGCGGTTTCGTCCTCACGCAGGGCGACCATCGCCGCCTCGCGGGCGATGCTCTCCAGATCCGAGCCGACGTAGCCGTCCGTGATCTCCGCGATCTCTCGCAGGCTCACGTCGGGGGCGAGCGGCGAGTTCTGCGTGTGGATCTTCAGGATCTGCTCGCGGCCCTCCTGTTCGGGCTCGCCGATGAACACGAGACGATCGAACCGCCCGGAGCGGAGGAGCGCCGGGTCGATCATGTCCGGTCGGTTGGTCGCCCCGATGACCATCACGTTGCCCATCTCCTCCAGTCCGTCGAGTTCGGTCAGGAGTTGGTTGACGACCCGCTCGGAGACGTTGTTGCCGACCTCGTTGCCCCGGGAGGGTGCGAGCGAGTCGAGTTCGTCGAAGAAGATGACCGTCGGCGCCACCTGTCGGGCCTTCCGGAACGTCTGCCGGATCGCCTTCTCGCTTTCCCCGACCCACTTCGACAGCAGTTGCGGCCCGCGCACGCTGATGAAGTTGGCGTTGGTCTCGTTGGCGACGGCCTTCGCCATCAGCGTCTTGCCCGTCCCGGGCGGTCCGTACAGGAGAACGCCTTTCGGGGGTTCGATCCCCATGCGGTCGAACTTCTCGGGCGAGGAGAGCGGCCACTCGACGGCCTCCTTGACGTTCTGTTTGGGATCCTCCAGCCCACCGACGTCGTCCCACGTGATCTTCGGGAGTTCGACGAGCACCTCCCGCATCGCGGACGGTTCGACCTCGTTGAGCGCGCCGCCGAAGTCGTCGCGCTTGACGATCATCCGGTCGATGAGACTCGGCGGGATATCCTCCTCGTCCAGATCGATCTCGGGGAGGTAGCGCCGGAGCGCCTTCATCGCCGCCTCCTTGGTGAGGCTCTCGATGTCGGCACCGACGAAGCCGTGGGTCTCGTCGGCGAGGTGGTCGAGGCTCACGTCGTCGGACAGCGGCATCCCGCGGGTGTGGATCTGGAGGATCTCCTTGCGACCCCCCTCGTCGGGGACACCGATCTCGATCTCGCGGTCGAATCGACCCGGCCGGCGGAGCGCGGGGTCGACGGAGTCGACGCGGTTGGTGGCGGCGATGACGATGACCTGGCCCCGCGTCTCGAGGCCGTCCATCATCGTCAGCAACTGGGCGACGACGCGGCGCTCCACCTCGCCGGTCACGTCCTCGCGTTTCGGCGCGATGGAGTCGAGTTCGTCGATAAAGATGATCGACGGCGACTCGTCTTTGGCGTCTTCGAAAATCTCGCGCAACTGCTGTTCGGACTCACCGTAGTACTTCGAGATGATCTCCGGGCCCGCGATGGAGAAAAAGGACGCGGACGTTTCGTTGGCGACTGCCTTGGCGAGGAGGGTCTTCCCCGTTCCCGGCGGCCCGTGCAGGAGGACGCCCTGCGGGGGCTCGATCCCCAACTTCTTGAAGATCTGCGGGTGTTTCATCGGCAACTCGACCATCTCCCGGACCCGCTGGATCTCGTTTTGGAGGCCGCCGATGTCCTCGTACGTGATGCCGCCGCCGGTCTTCTCGAAGCCGGATATCGGCTCCTCCCGCAGTTCGACGTCGGTGTCCTCGGTGACGAGACAGACGCCTTCGGGCTCCGTCTCGACGGCGATCAGTGGGATGGCCTGCCCCGGCGAGCGCATGAACGGGTGGTTCGTGCTGCTCATGACGGGGACGATGTCGCGTTCGACCACCGGCCGCTTGAGAATCTGTCGTTTCACCATGCCGGCGGCGTCGGAGCCGAACTGGACGCTCGCCTCCTCCGGCGGCGCGAGCACCAACTTGTCGGCTTTCGTCGCCTCCGCCTTCCGGATGGTGACGCGTTCGCCGATGCCGACGTCCGCGTTCTGGCGGGTGAACCCGTCGATTCGGACCGTGTCGGTGTTCCAGTCCTGCCGGTCGGCACGCCACACCTTCGCCGCCGTCCGGTCGGCCCCCTCGATTTCGATGATATCACCTGGGGACAGCTTCAGGTGCAGCAGCGTATCGGGGTCCAGCCGGGCGATGCCACGCCCCGAATCGTTCGGGTACGCCTTCGCCACTTCGAGTTGCACTTCGTTCATGATATACCCGCGAGGATGGTGGGATTTCGGTGGTGCGGCGGGATAAGTTTGTTGTCCCGGCTGCCGGTTCCGTAGCGTGTCATGTAGTGACATACACCCGGGGCGTACAAACCCCTACCGATCCTGCGGAGGGCGATCGGCGCCGCGGATCGACGGACGGTCGCGATACCCCCACCGGCGACGGTCGCAAGCCGTTTGACCGTCGAGAGCGAGCGAAGCGTATGAAGACGCTCGCGTTCGACGGTCGCATGGGTGCCAGCGGCGACATGTTCTGTGCGGCGCTCGTCGCCGCCGGCGCCGAACCGGCCGTTCTCGACCGCGTGGCGGACGCGCTCGGCGTCCGCTACGCCGTCGGTTCGACGATCAAATCCGGCATCGAGGCGACGACCGTCGACGTACTCGTCGACGGGAATCGCGTCGACGACCACGACCACGACCACGACCACGCCCACGCCGAGGGCCACGGTCCCAACCGTACCTTCGCCGAAGTCGTTTCGCTCGTCGAGAATCTGGATCTGTCGCCGGCGGTCGAGGACGACGCTCTCGGGGTCTTCCGTCGCCTCGGCGAAGCGGAGGCGTCGGTCCACGGCACCGACCTCGACGACACGCACTTCCACGAGGTGGGCGCGGACGACGCGGTCGCGGACGTGGTCGGTGCGTGCCTCCTGCTGGCCGATCTGGACGTCGAACGGGTCGTGACGACGCCGGTGTCGGCCGGCGGCGGGACCGTCGAGATGAGTCACGGCGTCTATCCGGTTCCCGCGCCCGCTGTCGCCGAAATCGCGGCCGACGCCGACTGGTCGCTCCGGGGTGGCCCGGTCGACCGCGAACTCCTGACGCCGACAGGGGCGGCGCTTCTCGCCGAGTTCGCCGACGGCGTCGCGACGCTCCCTCCGCTCGACGCCCACGTCGTCGGCTACGGCGCCGGCGACGCCGACGTGCCGGCGCGTCCGAACGTCCTCCGGGTCCTCGTCGGCGACGGGGGCGGCGGTCTGCGCCGGGAGTCGATCTCCGTCCTCGAGACGAACGTCGACGACGTGAGCCCCGAGGTGCTGGGAAGCCTGCAGGAGTCGCTCGCCGAGGACGGCGCACACGACGTCTCCATCGTCCCGACGACGATGAAGAAGTCGCGGCCGGGCCACCTGATCACGGTGGTCGTCGATCCGGCCGACGCCCACGCCGTCGCCCGTCGTCTCGCCGAGGAGACGGGCACGCTCGGGGTCCGGGAGTCGAGCGCCGGCCACCGCTGGGTCGCGGAGCGGGCCTTCGAGACGGCACGGCTGGCGGTCGGTGGCGAGTCCTACGAGCTCCGCGTGAAGGTCGGACGCGACGGCGACGGGGCCGTCTACGACGTGAGCGCGGAGTACGACGACGCGCTGGCGGTCGCCCGCGAGACCGACCTGCCGGTTCGAGAGGTGATGCGGCGGGCGGAGGCGGTGGTCGCCGACGACGTGGAGTAGGCCCCGGTGACGACGCCGGACGCCCCGCGACTAGCCGCGGTGTTCGTCCAGCGCCTCCTCGACGGTGAGGTCGCCGGCGGCGACCCGGCGGGCGAGGCTGTCGTCGATGGACCGGTCGTCGGTCGACACCTCGCGGGAGCGGTCCTTGATCCGCTGGAGTTCCCCTGCCGTCGGATCGATCTCCCGGGAGTCGACACGTTCGCCCTCCAGTCGGGCGATGTTGACCGCGGCGAGTACGTCGCCCATTCCCCGCGCACCGGTGCCGAGGTAGGGTGTCGTCCCCGTCTCGTCGACGAGTTCGACCGTCACGCCGTCGAGGTCGTTGACCAGACGAGCGCTCTGGAGACGCGCGCCGTCGCCGACGCGAACGAGCGGATCGACGGCGTCGACCACCTCGCGTCGGATGGTCTCGACGGCGTCGCCGAGGGGCACCTGGAACGCGGCGACGACCGTCTCCCCGGAGAGGACGGCGATTCCGGGACGGGTGCCGGGGTCGACCCCGACGACGGTGCGCCCCTCACCGCCACGGAGGTGAGCGAGCGCCTCGTCGACGGCGCGGCGGGCGCCGTCGGCCGTCGCGGTGACGCGCTCTACGTCCTCGGGGACCGGGTCGTCCGGTGCGGTGATGGCGACCGACGTCCCCGCGGGGAGGTCGTCGCCCGGTTCGACGGTGGTAAAGTCCACCCCGCGGTCCCGGAGCAGGTCGACGACCTCGTGGTACAGCTCGAAGTCGGCGGTGGCGACGACGATCACGGTCGGCGTTCGTCCCAGTCCGGGTAAAGCGTGTCGTCAGGGGCTCGGCCGCCGCGGTGTCGAGGGTTTATGACCCACAGCGACCGAGTGGGAGTGTGTCCGAGCCAGAGTCAGCGTCCGCGCCAGTGGCCACCGGCTGTCCTCCGCTCGACGACCTGCTCGGCGGCGGCCTCGAGCGTGGAACCGTCACGCAGGTGTACGGTCCGCCGGCCGCCGGAAAGACGAACCTCGTGCTCTCGGCGGCCGTGCAGGTGGCCGCCGGCGGGGGCACGGCGGTGTACGTCGACACCGAGGGGCTCTCGGTCGATCGGTTCCGACAGCTCGTGGCCGCGGAATCGGACGACGTCGAGGCCGTCACCTCCCGCATCGTCGTTAGCGAGGCCCACGACTTCGCCGAACAGGAGGAGGCGGTTCGGGACGCCGCCGACTTCGCGTCGCGGGCGGACCTGATCGTCCTCGACAGTGCGACGGGCTTCTACCGGCTCGAACGCCACGACGACGACGAGGGCGAAACGCTCCGCCGGGTGGGGCGGCAGGTGACACATCTCCTCTCGCTCGCGCGGCGACACGACCTCGCGGCGGTCGTCACGAACCAGGTGTTCACCGATCCCGACGGCGACCGGTCTCGGGCGCTCGGCGGACACACGCTCGATCACTGGACGGGGACGGTGCTCAGACTGGATCGGTTCCGGGGTGGCAACCGACGGGCCACGCTGGAGAAACACCGCTCGAAACCCGCGGGCGAGACGGCGACGTTCCGCATCACCGCCGACGGACTGGCCGCGGGCGAGGAGACGCTATAGTTCGCCGAGCTTGCGGAGGAGCTGGCCGCGATACTGCTCGTCGGCGATGAGACCTTTCAGTTCCAAGACGTTGCGTTCGAGCGTGTCGGCCGCGATGTTGAACGCGTGGTCGGCGCCGTACCCTTCGCCGGAGCCGGCGACCTGCCCGCGGTTCGTCCGCAGCCGGATCTGACACTGGATCAGCGGCGTGCCGCGGAGTTTCTCCTTGTGTTCGTGGAAGCGGACGTGGGCGTGCTGGACCTGCATCTCCTGGTACTTGTCGGCCACGTCGGTGATCCCTTGGACGATCTCCTCGCGGCTGATCGTATCCAGCAGGGCGACGTTGGTGATCTGGACGTCCATCTGTCCCTCCTCGGTGAAGGTGAGCGCCCGGAGCACGTCGGTCTTGGTGAGGATGCCGTCGACGGCATCGTCGGATCCGTCCTCCGTGACGACGAGTCCGGAGACGTCGCTGTCGAGCATCGTCCGCACGGCCGCCTCGACGGTCGCGTCGCCCGTCGTCGTGAGCACCGGACTGGTCATCAGATCGTAGACGGGCAGATCGAGCATCCGGTCGATGTCGCCGCGGCGGTCGCCACGTCCCTGGCGGTCCGCGTCGCGGATCACGAAGTCGACGATGTCGTGGGTCGTAAGCACGCCCACGAGGGTGTCGGCCTCGTCGACGACGGGGAGCCGCGAGACGCCGTGTTCGCGCAGGCGGTTGATCGCCTGCCCGACGTGGGCCTTCTCGCCGATGGTGATCACGTCTTCCGTCTCGATCTGTCCGACCGTCAGCGCGTCGAGGCTGTCGAGTACGGCTTCGAGGATGGCGTCGGCCGTGACGATCCCCCAGAGCTTCTCCCCCTCGTAGACCGGGGCGACCTTCGTGTTGCCCTCGACGAGGACGCGCGCCACCTCGCGGACGTCCTCGGTGCGGTCGATGCGGGGGGCGGATTTCATCAGCACGTCGGCTTTGGTGTCGTCCTCGATGCGCGAACGAACCAGATCACGCTCGCCGATCACGCCGGCGTACTCGCCCTCGCGCGTGACGATGAGACCCTTGGGATTCTCGCGTTCGAAGATAGATCGAACCTTCCCCAGCCGTTCGTCCGCGTCGACTTCGATGTATTCGGAGGTCGCAATCTCGGCAATATCCATAGCGAGATATGCGGCATCGGCTGGCTTCAAAGTTGTCTCTTGCGTTGACTGGCGTGTGGGACGGTTGCGCCGGGTCGAATGCCCGCTTTCGACACCGGACGGTCGGAAATCGACGGTCGCTCGTCCGCACGCCCCGAGCGCCGGCGACGCGCACCGACTACCACGGTGGAGCCGACGTGTGTCGTCGACAGTCCGGCACGGCCCACCACCTGTGGGACAACAGCCGCCACTCCATCCTGCGATCGCAGTACAAAAGGGGAGTGGGTTGGGGCAGATTTGAACTGCCGGCCTCCTCCATGTCAAGGAGGTGTCATAACCAGACTAGACCACCAACCCGGTTGTGACGCGCTTTCTATCGCAACTTCACGTACCGCCGGCCGGTAATTGAACCTTTCGGAACGCCGCCCGGCGTGGCGATTTCGGGGGAATTATAGTGGCCGCTGGGACCGTTCGCACGGCCGCCCGTACGCAGTCTTGCGATCGGCTGGACGGTGGTGGGAGGACGCTTCCCGCCGCCCGTCCGTCGACGACGGCGTTCGTCGGTCCGACCGTTCTCGAAGGGGGGACGACCGGTCATCGGAGCGTGCCCTCGCCGCCCCGGCGACACTTCCGTGGCCGGGACGCCGTCCCCGCCGGGACGAAAGGGTTAATAAGATGTATAGATTTGTTCATTGTAACTCGAACTAATACACTGGTGTTCATCCATGCAGGATTATATCGAGCGTGTCACGGACGGTGAGGATCTGGACGGCGAACAGGCTCGGGACGCGGCCCGTGCCGTCTTCGAGGAGGCGACCGAGGCTCAGATCGGCGCGTTGCTGGCCGCGCTCCGGGCGAAAGGCGAGACGGAGACGGAGATCGCGGGCTTCGCGGAGGGGATGCGGGACGCGGCGCGGACGATCACGCCGGACCGTTCGCCGCTGGTCGACACCTGTGGCACCGGCGGCGACGACTACGATACGATCAACGTCTCGACGACGAGCGCCATCGTCGCGGCGGGCGCGGGCGTCGCCGTGGCCAAGCACGGCAACTACTCGGTCTCCTCAACCTCGGGGAGCGCGGACGTCCTCGACGTCGCGGGCGTGAACGTCGAGGCCGAACCGCCGGCGGTCGAGGCGGCCATCGAACGCGACGGTATCGGCTTCATGCTCGCGCCAGTGTTCCACCCGGCGATGAAGGCGGTGATCGGCCCGCGGAAGGAACTCGGGATGCGGACGGTGTTCAACGTCCTCGGGCCGCTGACGAATCCGGCCGGGGCGGACGCGCAGGTGGTCGGCGTCTACGACTCCGAACTCGTGTCCGTGATCGCCCACGCGCTCGCGAAGATGGACGTCGAACGCGCGATGGTCGTACACGGATCCGGCATGGACGAGATTGCACTCCACGATTCGACGACCGTCGCGGAAGTCGACGGCGACGAAGTGACGGAGTACACGCTGACGCCCGCGGACATGGGGGTGGAGCGGGCACCCATCGAGGCCGTCGCCGGCGGCGACCCCGAGGCCAACGCCGCGGACCTCCGGGGCATCGTCACGGGCGACGTGACGGGGCCGAAACGCGATATCATCCTCGCGAACGCGGGCGCAGCGGTGTACGTCGCCGGCGCCGCCGCCGACCTGCGGGCGGGCGTCGACGCCGCCCGTGAGGCCATCGACACCGGCGCCGCCGCCGCCAAACTCGACGACCTGCGGGGTGCCTGAGCCGATGGTCCGGTCGAAGATCTGTGGCGTGACGACCGAGAGAGACCTCCGCGCGGTGGCCGACTCGGGTGCCGACGCGGTCGGGGTCATCACCGAGGTGTCGGTCGACACGCCACGGGAAGTCGCGCCCGAGCGTGCAGCCGACCTCGTCGCCGCTGCGCCGCCGTTCCTCTCGACGGTCCTCGTCTCGATGCCCGACACCCCGACGCGGGCGATCGAACTCGCGGGCGCCGTCGCCCCCGACGCCATCCAACTGCACGGCGCGTTCGACGACGAGGCCGTCCGGTACGTTCGGCGGGAGGCGCACGCGGATGTAATCGCCGCCGTCGACGCCGCGGACCCCGACCGGGCCCGCGGCTACGACGGCGTCGCCGACGCCATCTTGCTCGACTCGACGACCGAGGACGGCGCTGGAGGGACCGGCGAGACACACGACTGGGAGGCCGCGCGCTCGCTCGTCGACGACCTCACGACGCCGGTCGTCCTCGCCGGTGGGTTGACGCCCGAGAACGTCGCCGAGGCGGTTCGGACCGTCGACCCGTACGCGGTCGACACCTCCAGCGGCGTCGAGCGGCGCGGGGGCGAGAAAGATCACGAGGCGGTCGCGTCGTTCGTTCGAAACGCCGCCGTGGAGGTGCCGGCATGATCGGTTGCCGCCGAACGCGCCACCGTGGCGGTGGCGTCGCGACGATCGGCCTCGACGGCGCCGGTGGAGGGGTCCGGTCGTGACGCCGGACCGCGACCGATCCGCGTTCGTCGACCTGCTGGTCGACCGGTCGGAGCCGGTCGTCGCGCGCCTCGCGGTCACGCTCGACGCCGAGACGACGCCGCTCTCGACGTACGCCGCCCTCGCCGACCACAGCGACTACGGCTTCCTGCTGGAGAGCGCCGAGAAGACCCCCTCCAGCGACCCCGAGGGCGCCTTCACCTCCGGCGGCGGGACCGACCGCCACGCCCGCTACTCCTTCGTCGGCTACGATCCCGACGCCGTCGTCTCGGTGACGGGTCGCGAGGTGACCGTCGAGTCCCTCGGCGGCCCGGCGGCGGCCCTGCTCGCCGAGCGGGCGGGACTCGACGCGGACGGCGGTGACGCCGACGTCCTCGACGCCCTCCGGACGGCCCTCCCCGACCTCGACCGCGTGGGGTTCCCGGCCGCCGACCGCCAACACCTCGACGGCGGGCTGGTCGGCTTCCTCGCCTACGACGCCGTCTACGACCTCTGGCTCGACGAGGTGGGCGTCGAGCGCCCCGACCCCGTCGTCCCCGACGCGGAGTTCGTCCTGACGACCCGGACGCTCGCCTTCGACCACGCCGAGGGGACGGTCGAACTCGTCTTCACCCCGGTCGTCGAACCCGAAGCGGACCCCGGGGCCGTCCACGACCGCCTCCTCGACGAGGCCGAGACGGTCGAGCGCGCCCTCGCGGCCCACGACGCGCCCGAGGCGGGCGGGTTCGTGAAGACCGGCGAGACGGCCGGCCCCCGCGAGGAGTACGAGGACGCGGTGCGCCGGGCGAAAGAGCACGTCCTCGACGGCGACATCTACCAGGGCGTCATCTCCCGGAAGCGCGAACTCACCGGCGAGGTCGACCCCCTGGGGCTGTACGAGTCGCTCCGCGCGGTCAACCCCTCGCCGTACATGTACCTCCTGCGCCACGGCGACCGGTCCATCGTCGGCGCCAGCCCCGAGACGCTGGTGTCGGTGCGGGGGCGACGGGTCGTCTCGAACCCCATCGCGGGCACCTGTCCCCGCGGGTCGGGACCGGTCGAGGACCGCCGTCTCGCCGGCGAGATGCTCGCCGACGGCAAGGAACGCGCCGAGCACACGATGCTCGTGGACCTGGCGCGCAACGACGTGCGCCGCGTCTCGGAGCCGGGATCCGTCCGGGTCGAGGAGTTCATGAACGTGCTCAAATACTCCCACGTCCAGCACATCGAGTCGACGGTGACGGGGACGCTCGCGACGGGCACGGATCCGGGCGCCGGCGGCGAGCGGTCGCCGCCGTTCGACGCCTTCGACGCCACGCGCGCGACGTTCCCCGCGGGGACGCTCACCGGCGCGCCGAAGGTGCGAGCCATGGAGATCATCGACGAACTCGAACGCGACGCCCGCGGCGTCTACGGCGGCGGCGTCGGCTACTACTCGTGGTCCGGCGACGCCGAGTTCGCCATCGTCATCCGGACCGCGACGGTGGAACACGGGACCGAGGACCGGATCACCGTCCAGGCGGGCGCGGGCATCGTCGCCGACAGCGACCCCGCCAGCGAGTACGAGGAGACCGAACAGAAGATGGGCGGCGTCCTCGACGCGCTCGAACGCATCGAGACGACGGCCCCGGAGGCCCGCCGATGAAGGTCCTCGTGATCGACAACTTCGATTCGTTCACCTACAACCTCGTCGAGTACATCTCGGATCACCCCGACCCGGTCACCGGCGAACCGATCACCGTCGAGGTGCTGAAAAACACCGCCACCCTCGACGAGGTCCGTGCGGTCGACCCCGACGCCATCGTCGTCAGCCCCGGTCCCGGCCACCCGAAGAACGACCGCGACGTGGGCGTGACCAACGCGGTGTTCAGGGAGGTGAGCCCGGACGTGCCGACGCTCGGGGTCTGTCTCGGCCTCGAAGCGGCCGTCTACGCCTACGGCGGCACGGTCGGTCACGCGCCGGAGCCGATCCACGGCAAGGCCTACCCCGTCGACCACGACGGCGAGGGGGTCTTCGCCGGCCTCGACGCGGGCTTTCGCGCCGGACGCTACCACTCCCTCGTGGCGACGGACGTCCCCGACTGCTTTACGGTGTCGGCGACGACGACCCACACCGACGCCGAGGGGGTCGAACACGAACTCGTCATGGGGATCCGCCACCGTGATCACCCCATCGAGTGTGTCCAGTTCCACCCCGAGAGCGTGTTGACCGCCGTCGGCCACGACGTGATCGACAACTTCCTGCGTGCGGCCCGGACGCCTGACGCGACGGCCTAGAGCAGGAACAGCGAGGCCAGGAGGAGCAGGCCGACGACGACGGCGGCGATGGTCACCAGCCGCCAGGCGACCTTCAACAGGACGCGGCCGACCAGGATGACGACGCCGACGGCGACGATGGTCGCGAGGAGTTGCCCGAGCGGTCCGCCGAGGACACCGCCAAGCTGGAGCGCCACCTGCGGCGTGAGCGACATATCCGATACGAACTCACAGCGGATGCATAAGTCTGTGGGCGCCCCTCGTCCCGTCCGGCGATCTTCTCTATCAGAATTCGGATACGTCCGACGGTCCGTTCTCCCGGCCGCCCGCCACGTGGGAGCGCCTAGCGTGACAGTCACGTATCACTCGTCGGTCCGTCTCGGCTTCCCCGACCCCCCTTTCGTTCGACTGCATTTCCCGCCGCAATCGGCCGATTCTTCTCGCCGATTTTCACTTTCACTCCGGTCTGCACATCGTTATATGTATCGCGGGGAGATGATGGACCCGTACAGGTGACCGACGGTCACCGGTCGACACCGTGAAGTAGACAGGAATCGGATAGTTCGGCGGACGAACCAACGCCTTTACACCCCCGATTCCACTTACAGCAACCGTCACGGTTGCACCGATTCGAACCAGCGACCGGCGCACGTCCGGCGCCCGTTCGGGGTGGGGAACCCGCGACGCGACCAGCACGACCGACACATGAGTACGCACGACATCGACACCGACGACGTGGAACTACCGATCAAACGAACCGACGGGGAGACACTCGCGGAGCGTCTCACCGACAACGCCTATCACAACATCCTGCCCGCGCGGTACCTCCGGAAGGACGCCGACGGGGACCTGATCGAGGACCCCGAGGACCTCTTCCCGCGCGTCGCGAAGAACATCGCCCTCGCGGAGGCGGTGTTCGAGGCGCGCAAGCAGGGGACGGAGATCACGGTCACGCCCGACCAGTTGAAGCCCGACCACCCGCGGCGGGACGAACTCGCCGAGGACGTGTTCGGCGCGGGCGTCACCGTCGACGCCGACGCCGAGACGGCGCTCTCGGAGTACAACGTCAACAAGTTCGCCTACGAGACGGTCGTCCCGGAACTTCCCGACGACGTTCGGGATACCGTCGAGGAGACCCGTGAGGAGTTCGAGCGGCTGATGGGCGACCTCTCGTTCATGCCCAACTCGCCGACGCTGATGAACGCGGGCGACGAGCTCCAGCAGCTCTCGGCCTGTTTCGTCGACTCGCCCGAGGACGACATCGACGACATCCACCAGACGGCCAAGGAGGCCGCACAGGTCTTCCAGTCCGGCGGCGGCATGGGCTATGCCTTCTGGCGGCTCCGCCCGTACGGCGACGCCGTCGGCTCGACCGGCGGCATCGCCTCTGGCCCCATCACCTTCATGCGGACCTTCGACCAGATGTGCGAGACGATCGCACAGGGTGGCGCCCGCCGGGGCGCCCAGATGGGGGTCATGCGGATCTCGCATCCGGACGTCATCCAGTTCATCCACGCCAAGAACAAGGACGTCTCGCTTGCGCACACGCTGCGACTCAACGACCCGGACGACTTCACGCACAACTCCTTTGCGGACGCCTTGGAGGAGGCCCGCGAACTCATCGACGACGAGGGGCGAGTCCCGAAACACCTCCGCAACGCCGTCGAGGGCCACCTCTCGAATTTCAACATCTCCGTCGGCGTCACCGACGACTTCATGGAGGCACTGGAGGCGGGCGAGGAGTTCACGTTCACCAACCCGCGCACTGGCGAGGCCCACGTCGCCACGGCGGAGACGAAAGAGCTCTACGAGATGTTCGGCCTCGGCGAGTACGTCGAGGTGGGCGAGGAACTGTCGATGCCCGCGGAGGTCATCTGGGAGGACATCGTCGAGGGCGCCCACGAGAACGGCGAACCCGGCGTGATCTACCTGGAGCGGGTGAACAAGCAGCATTCGTTCGATATAGACGAGAATCCCGACCACAGAATACTTGCGACCAACCCGTGTGGCGAACAGCCCCTGGAGGAGTACGAGGCCTGTAACCTCGGCCACATCAACCTATCGACGCTCGCGGATCTCGACGCGCCCGACTGGCGCGTGTGGGCCGACGAGCACGAAGACGAGTACGACACCCGTGACGAGGCCGTCGCGGCGTTTCTGGAGGCGGCCATCGACTGGGACGCGTTCGATCACCGCATCGAGTACGGCACCCGCTTTTTGGAGAACGTCGTCACCATGTCGGACTTCCCGGTCGACGAGATCGAGAAGAAGGTCCGCGAGATGCGGAAGATCGGCCTGGGCGTCATGGGACTGGCACAGCTGTACGTCCAGCTCGGCATCCGCTACGGCAGCGATACGGGCAACGAAGTGGCCCGCCAGCTGATGACCCACATCAACCACGAGTCGAAGTGGACGTCCCACGAACTCGCACGGGATCGGGGCTCGTTCGCGGACTGGGACGATTCGAAGTACGCAGACCCCACCCGCTACCGCGAGTGGTTCGAGCACCACACGGGCGAGGATGCCGACGAGTGGGAAGACGGGTTCCCGATCCGCAACCACAACACGACCACCATCGCGCCGACCGGGACGACGTCGATGGTCGGCAACACCACCGGCGGCTGCGAGCCCATCTACAACGTCGGCTACTACAAGAACGTCTCCGACGACGTGCAGGGCGACGAGATGCTCGTCGAGTTCGACGACTACTTCCTGCGGACGCTGGAGGCCAACGACCTCGACATCGACGCGGTCAAGCAGGAGGCCCAAGCGCAGATGGCCGACAACGCGTTCGACGGCGTCGAGGGACTGGAGACGGTGCCGGACGCCATCGGCGAACTGTTCGTCGTCACCGGCGATCTGGCGGGGAAAGAACACGCCGCGGTCCAGTGTGCCTGCCAGGAGGGCGTCGACTCCGCCATCTCGAAGACCTGCAACTTCCCCAACTCGGCGACGGTGGAAGACATGGACGAGGTGTACCGCTACATCTACGATCACGGCGGGAAAGGCGTCACCGTCTACCGCGACGGCACGCGCTCGAAGCAGGTGCTGACGACCCGTGCGAAAAACACGGAGTTCGCCGACGAGAGCGAGGCCGCCGAAACCATCGTCGAACAGATCGAGGAGGTGTTCGGCGGGATCGAAGGATTCCTGGACAACGAGGGCGTGCGTGCCGCCCTCGACGCCGAACTGGAAGATCTGCTCGCGGCCGCAGACGGCGAGCGCGAACTCGGCACGAAGCGCCCGCGGCCGGACGTCCTCCACGGCGTCACCCAGCGCATCGACACCGGCTACGGGAAACTCTACGTCAACATCAACGAGGACGACGCGGGCCGCCCGTTCGAACTGTTCGCCAACATCGGCAACTCCGGCGGGTTCACCGCCTCCTTCACCGAGGCGCTGGCGAAGACCATCTCGACGGCGCTGCGATCCGGCGTCGATCCGCGCGAGATCGCCTCCGAACTGCAGGGTATCCGCTCGCCGAAAGTCGCTTGGGACAAGGGCGAACAGATCAACTCCATCCCCGACGCCGTCGGGACGGCGATGCGCCGGTACCTCGACGACGAAATCGATCGGCCCTACCCCAAACAGCAGAACCTGACGGAACTCGAGGAGGCCGAGGCGCGGGCGATGAGCGAGAGCCCCAAGGCCGACAACGGGGCGGCCGCCGCCGGGGCCGACGACACCGCGGATCTGCTCGCGGCCGGCGAGAGTCCGGAGTGTCCGGAGTGTGGCTCGATGAGCCTCTACTACTCCGAGGGCTGCAAGACCTGCGAGTCGTGTGGCTGGTCGGAGTGCTGATCGGCTGACTTCTCGGCCGCTCCGTCCGTTCGGTCCCCACCGATCGGTTCACGGATTCACGACCAGTTGGCCGAAACGTTTCGATTCGGGCACCACTTCGCCGACGGGCGGAACAGTCATGTCGATGTGGTATGTATATATACCATGTCCGCTCGGTGCCCCCGTTGCGAGACGGCGACGTACCGCCGTCACTGCAAGTACGTCTGTCCGAATCACGGGGTCGTCTACGACTGTAGCGACACGTTCTGGTGAGATGATACGTAACGAGTCAGTCACGAACGTCGCCGGTCGTACTCGGCGTATCGGGGGGCCCACGCGATGGTGAGCAACGACGGGGTTGCCCGCGGAAAACGGATCCAGCGGCGGACGGGGAAGACGTTCCACCTCGCCACCCGTTTCCTGCCCGAACGCGTCCGCGGGGCGACGTACGTCCTCTACGCGTTCTTTCGGGTCGCCGACGAAGTCGTCGACGACGCCGACGGCGTCCCGCCGGCCGAGCAGCGCGCCGAACTCGAGCGGCTCCGCGCGGCCGCGCTGGGCGAGGAGTCGACCGACGACCCGGTGCTCGCGGCGTTTGCCGACCTCCGCGAGACCCACGACATCCCCGACTCGGACGTGAACACGTTCGTCGACGCGATGCTGACGGACGTGACCAAGAGCCGCTACGAGACGTTCGACGAACTCCGGGCGTACATGGACGGCTCCGCGGCGGCGGTTGGCCGGATGATGACCGCGGTGATGGCTCCCGACGACCCCGAACGGGCGCTCCCGCACGCGACGGCGCTCGGTGAGGCGTTCCAGCTCTCGAATTTCCTCCGCGACGTCCGCGAGGACATCGTCGAACGCGACCGGATCTACCTGCCCCGCGAAACTCTAGCGGAGTACGGCGTCAGCGAGTCGGAGCTACGGAACTTCGAGGTGAGTCAGGAGTTCCGCGAGGCGATGGAGCGCGAACTCCGTCGGACGGAGGCGCTCTACCGCGAGGGCGTCGCCGGTATCGAGGCGCTCCCCCGTGACTGTCAGTTTCCGGTGCTCGTCGCCGCCGTCCTCTACGCCGACCACCACCGACTGATCCGGGAGCGCGACTACGATGTGCTCTCCACGACGCCGTCTATCGGCACCGGCCGGAAACTCGCGCTCGTGGCGCGGACGCGCTGGCACTGGTCGTGGAACCGCGACCCCGAGACGGTGTTCCGGCGAGTGAGCTGTGTCCCCGAGGCGACCGACGACCTGGGTCCCGACCGCGATCCGGGGCCGAACCACGGGACGGCCCGTCGCCTCCTGCGTGGCGCGGTCGAAGGGCTCCGGCGGCTGACCTAGCGGGACCACGCCGGCACGTCGAATCGGTCCGTCCGGACCAGCCCCAGGCCGAACAGGCCGCCGACGGCCGCCGCCCCCCAGTTGCCGAAGTAGACGTTGACCGCGCTCCAGAGCAGGACGAAACTCACCAGATCGTCGAGTGCGAACTCGCAGGTTTCGAGGCGAGCGAGCAGCGCCGCGCGGTTCAGGACGGCGTCGAGGACGAGGACGGTGACCGTCGCCGACAGTACCCATCCCGCGAAGTTCGAGAGCGGGACGCCGTAGAAGGGGCCGCCGCCGGCGTAGGCCCAGAAGCCAAGCGCCACGGCGCCGGGGTCGAGCACGAGGTCGGTGGCGACGACGGTCGCCACGACGGCCGGCAGGCGCACGGCCGCCGCTCGCGCCCGGTCGCCGAGGAGAAGCAGACAGAGCAGGTAGGCGTTACAGACCAGCGGCAGGAAGAAGACGGGGAGGCCGATGGGGACGCCCGCGACCGTCGGGCCGAGATCGATCGCGTAGTGGAACTCGCCGTAGGGCCACCCGGTCCGCAGGCCGACGAACTCGATGACGTAGGCGTAGCCGGCGAGGCCGGCGACGCCGACGGCGGCCCGCCGGTCGATGGCGGGCGCGACGCCGACGAGCAGGGGCGAGCGCATGACGAGCGTCCCCAGCAGGATGAGGAGCGGATCGAACGCGAGCGGCGGCGGCAGGAACCCCTCCGCGCTCGCGACGAGGAGCGCGGCACCCACGACGGGGAAGACGACGGCGACGGTGAAGCGGTTGTCGCGGATCAGAGCGTCGAGACGGACCTGCAGTTCCGCCCGGGAGGGACGGAGGGTCGGCGACGACGCGGCGGTTCTCGGCGGGCGTCCGTCACCGGTGCCGTCGGCGGCGGCCGGCCGCCCGTCCGGGGAGCGTGACTCCCCGCCGTCGCCGTCACCCATGCACTAGCCCCCACAGACCGCCCATCGTGACGAGCGCGCCGGCGACGGTGTTGACAGCGGGGAACCACCAGTACGCCCGGTCGGCCGCCACCGACGACCGGGCGACGAGGGCGACGCCCACCGGATAGCAGCCGATCAGCGCGCCAAGCCGAACGTCCAGCAGGCCGAAGGCGACGGCGGCGAGCGCCCAACAGGCCCCACAGTAGGCGTACGTCCGCCGCTCGCCGAGCCGTGTCGCCGTCGTCTCGATTCCGGCGCGACGGTCCGGTTCGATGTCGGGAATCGCGGAGAAGGTGTGCATCGCCATCGTCCACAGCCATCCGCCGGCGACGGCCAGCAACGGCGGGTGACGGCCGGCGACGGCGGCGTAGGCCGCGACGCCGGGCAGGACGTACAGCCCGTTCGCGGCCGAGTCGAGTGGGGGGCGCGTCTTCAGTCGGGGCGGCGCGCTGTAGGCCACGCCGAGGACGAGAAAGCCGGCGAGCCACGGCCACGCGAGTGGCGGCGTCACCGCGACGGGGGCGAACACGAGCAGCCCACAGACGACGACGGCGACCGGCACGAGACGGCCGCCGCCGTACCGGACTTCCCGGCCTTCCTTCTTCGGGTTGTCCGCGTCTACCTCGGCGTCGAACACGTCGTTGACGCCGTACAGGAAGACGTTCGCGGGGAGGAGGAAGTACGCAAAGAGCGTGAGCGTCGTCGACGTGAACAGCTCGGCCGTCGACGCCGCGCCGTAGACGACGCCGACCGCCACGGGACCGGCGAGGTAGAGCCAGAACCGCGGACGCGACAGCTTCACCAGATACCGCGCCGCGGCGGCCGTCATCGCTCGCGCGCCATCCGCTCGGCCGTCAGACGGCCGCTGATGAGACACATCGGGACGCCGATGCCGGGCGTGGTGTACGAGCCGGTGAAGTAGAGCCCGTCGACCGCGTCGGAGGCGTGAGGGGGGCGGAGAAGCGAGGTCTGGCGGAGCGTGTGTGCGAGACCGAGCGCCGTCCCCTGCGTGCTGTTGTACCGCTCCGCGAAGTCGGAGACACAGAACGACTCCTCGAAGACGATGCGGTCACGGAGGTCGACGCCGGTGTGTTCCGCGATGTCGTCGAGCAGCAGGTCGCGAAATCGCTCGCGACGATCCGGCCCGTCAGCCAGCCCGGGAGCGATGGGAACGAGGGCGAAGAGATTGCTGTGGCCCTCGGGGGCGACGGTGTCGTCCGTCTCCGAGGGGACACAGAGGTAGTACGCTGGCTCCGCGGGCCACTCCGGATCGTCGCCGAAGATGGTCTCGAAGTGGGCGTCCCAGTCGGTCGGGAGGACCAGCGTGTGGTGGGCGAGCGGGTCGACGTCGCCCTCGACACCGAGATAGAGGAGAAAGGCCGAGGGTGCGTAGGTGCGCGACTCCCAGTAGTCGGCGTCGTACTGTCGGTCCTCGGGGACGAGGAGATCCTGCTCGGTGTGGGCGTAGTCCGCGTTCGAGACGACCTCGCCGGGGAAGAACTCGCGGCCGTCCGCCGTCCGGACGGCGAAGCCGCCCTCGTGGCCCCTGATCTCGTCGACCGGGTGGTCGACCCGGAAGTCGACGCCCAGCTCTTCGGCCATCGCCACCACGCCGTCGACGACGCCGCCCATCCCCTTCTCGGGGTAGTAGACGCCGAGGTTGAAGTCGACGTGGCTCATCAGGTTGTAGAGTGCCGGCGTGTTGTCCGGCGCGCCACCGAGAAAGACCAGGGAGTACTGGACGATCTGCTGGAGTTTCGGGTGGTCGAAATACTCTTCGACGTGGTCCTGCATCGTCCCCAGCAGGGAGAGCCCGTGGGCGTACCGGAGGACGTCGGGGTCGACGAAGTCACGCAGGCGGGAACGGTCCTCGTAGACGAACTGTTCCATCCCCACGTCGTAGGTGTAAGCGGCCTGCTCCAGATACGCGTCGAGCGCCTCGCCTGCGCCGGGCTCGTAGGACTCGAACGTCTCGCGGTTCGCCTCCAGATCGGGGACCAGATCCACCCGGTCGCCGTCCTTGAAGAAGATGCGGTAGTGGGGGTCGAGGCGTTCGAGGCCGTAATACTGCTCGGGCGTTCGCCCGAAATCGCCGAAGAAGTCCTCGAACACGTCGGGCATCAGATACCACGAGGGGCCCATGTCGAACCGGAAGCCGTCGGCGTAGCGCCGACTGGCCCGGCCGCCGAGCTGTTCGTTCTTTTCTAGAACCGTCACGTCCGCGCCGGCGTCGGCGAGATAACAGGCCGTCGAGAGGCCGCCGAACCCGCTGCCGACGACGACGACCGACCGACCACCGGCCGCTCCGGTCGGCGGGGTACCGTTCATGCCATCCCCTAGGGACGTGATCCGTATATACTGCCCGCACGGTCGAGGGGCGAATCGCCCGCCCTCGAAGTCGACGGCTACGCGTCCAGCCGCCCGTTCACCACCTTCGCGGCGACGAGGACGGGATCCCAGACGGGGCTGAACGGGGGCGCGTACGCCAGGTCGAGGCGCTCGAGTTCGGCGACCGTCAGGTCGGCTTCGATGGCGGTGGCGAGCGTGTCGATCCGGACGGCCGCCCGGTCCCGGCCGGCGATGGCGCCGCCGAGCAGCCGGCCGGTCGTCCGATCAGCGACGAGCGTGACGGTCGTCTCGTCGCCGCCGGGGTAGTAGCCCGAGCGCGACCCCGCGGTGATCGTCTCGGCGACGGGGTCGAAGCCCTCGTCCGCGGCCGCGTCGGGGTCGACGAGACCGACCCGCCCACACTCCACGTCGAACGCCTTCACGACCGCCGTCCCGGCCACGTCGCCGACCGGGGTCGGATCGCCGCCGACCGTGGCGCCGACCGCCCGGCCGGCGCGGTTCGCCGTCAGTCCCAGCGGCACCCACGTCTCCGTGTCGGTCACCGCGTGGCGTGCGGTCGCCACGTCGCCCGCGGCGTAGACGGCGGGCAGGGTCGTCCGCCCGTAGTCGTCGGTTCGGATCGCCCCGCTCGGTCCCCGGGCGGCGCCCGTCCCATCGAGGAGGGCGGCGTTCGGGCGGATGCCGACGCCGACGACCGCCATCCCGACCGGTCGCTCCTCGCCGTCGACGTGGAGGGCCTCGATCCGGCCGTCGCCGACCGATCCCTCGACCTCGGTTCCGGTGTGGACCGTGACGCCCCGGTCGTCGAGGTGGGACGCGACCCGCTCGCCGACCGCCTCGCCGAACGGCGGGAGGAGGTGATCGGAGCGTTGGAAGAGGTGAACATCGAGTCCGCGAGCGGTCAGCGCCTCGGCCATCTCGACGCCGACGTAGCCCCCGCCGACGACGGCGGCCCGCTCCGGCGGGTCGCGTGCGACGTTCCGGTCGATCCGGTCGGCGTCGACCGGGCCGTCACCGAGGCGGTCGTGATCGTAGTCGTCGGGAGCCGAGAGGAAGGCGTCGATGGCCGCCGCGTCGTCGAGTCCGTGGAGGGTAAAGACGCCGTCGAGGCCGCGGTCGAACGGGCCGGTCGCGGCGCTCGCACCGGTGGCGACGAGCAACTCGGCGTAGGGCTGTTCGAACCGGTCGCCGTCCGCGACGACGGTGACGGTCCGGTCGTCCGGGTCGAGCGACACCACCTCGTGGCCGCGGCGCAGGTCGATGCCGCGCTCCTCGGCGGCCGCCGGCGAGAGCGAGAGGAGGTCGGTCAGTCGCCCGACCGACCCCTTCACGAAGTACGGCGTCCCGCAGTGGGCGTAGGAGATCCACCGCCCCTTCTCGAAGACGATCACGTCCCGGTCGGTCTCGCGTCGAAACTTGCTCGCCGCACTCAGGCCGGCGGCGTCGCCGCCGATGACGACGAACGGATCGCGTCCCATACGGCCCCTTCGCCGACTGGCGACAAAAGGGTACGTCGCGTTCGCGGTCGGAACGCGGAACCGCTACTGCCGGTCCCGATACAAGAGGTGGCCGAGCACACCCGCAAGCGCCGTCTCCGAGGCGAGCGCGAGCGTCTCGACCGGCCCGGCGAAGGCGTGGGCGACCAGCGAGGAGAGCGTCGAACCACCGTGGTGGCTGCCGGGCCCGACGAAAAAGAGCGGCCGGTGACCGCTCGCGTGCCACGCGAAGTAGCCGACCACGTAGACGACCATCAGGGCGATGCCGCCCAGGTAGAGCGGCCGGCGTTCGGCGCCCGCCACGGCGGCGAGCAGTCCGCCGACGAGGGCGAGTCCAGAGACGACGAACAGCGGCCACCGCAGATCCGGTGGGAAGAGAATACCGGCGCTCAGGTAGGTGAGCCAGTTACTGGCGCCGAGCGCGAGGTGGATCACGGCGACGAGGACGGCCAGATGGGCTGCGACGACGTGGATCGGGTCGAAGGCGCGAAGATCCATCCTCGGAGCCGAGGCGTGGGAGGTGGAAAACTGTCACGAACCGAGCCGGCACGTTCGTCCCCGGCGGGGCGTTCAGAACCGGCCGCGGCGCCGGAACAGCCGCGTGAGGAACCGTTCGACGGGACCGGGTGTTTCGGACCCCGAAACACCGGGGAGGTAGTAGTCGGCGTCCGTCCGCTCGTCGGGGGTGGGTGTATTGCTCATGTACTCGTCTCTCGGTTCCCGGTGGAATTAAAATTTCCGAAGTAAAGTTGACGGATAACAAATTAACATCCGTTATCGACTAAAGTTCACACACCGCGATCGCTCGGTCAGGGGGTTCATGCGACTCCACGCCAACGGGATGTATGGACGGAACGAACGCCGTCGTCACGGGCGCGAGTCGCGGGATCGGAGCGAGTGTCGTGCGGACGTTCGCCGCCGAGGGCGCACGGGTCACCTGCTGTGCCAGGTCGCTGGAGCCCCTAGAGCGGGTTGTCGAGTCGACAGACGGGTCGGTGACGCCAGTGCGGGCCGACGTCCGCGACGAGTTCGACATGGAGCGACTGGTGGAACGGGCCGCCGACGAGGGACCGATCGACGTGGTGGTGGCCAACGCCGCCGTCAACCACGGTCCGCCCGGCGAGAGCCCCCTCCAGGCGGAGTCGTACGCGCGCTTCGACGACACGATGCGCACCAACCTCCGCGGCGTCTTCACCACGATTCGGGAGGCCATCCCGCATCTCGCACCGGACGCCCGCGTTCTGGTGCCGTCGGGGAGCGTCGCACAGGAGTCGACGGCGGGGATGGGTGCCTACGCCGTCTCCAAAGCCGGTGCCGAGGCGCTAGCTCGGGGGTTCGCGGCGGACATCGAACAGGCGGTCGCGGTCGTTGACCCCGGATACGTCGCCACCGATCTCAGCGGCGGGAAGGGTCGCGATCCCGACGACGTCGCGCCGATGTTCGTGTGGGTGGCCCGCGACGCGGAGGACGTCGACGGGGAGCGAGTCGACCTGCGCACGTGGAAGCGAGCCACCCGATAGACGAACCGAACGTATTATTAATTCTCGAAAGATTGTTGTTAATATGAGTCGATTCTCAGCCGTCGGCCTCGGGGCGGCCGGCATCCTGGTGGCCCTCTCGGCGCTCGCGACGACCGTCGGTGCGTGGAAACTGCTCGGGATTTCGTGGGTGGCCTTCGCCGCGATGGCGCTCGGCATCCCGCTCGGTCGGCGGACGCTCGGCGACCGGTCGTGGGCGCTCGTGTGGGGGTACGGCCTCGCCGCCGGGGCGATGGTCACCAGCGCCGCGGTCTTTCTCGTCCCGCAGGCCATCGCTCACGACCCTAACTTCGGCGGGTTCGGCGTCGCGCTCGGCCTGCTGGTCGGGTTCGCCGGACACACCGTCGGGCACCGCCTCGCACACTACGACCTGCCGCTCGATCGGACCGTGGCGGAGCTGTCGGCCCATGCCTTCTCCGCGGGGCTGATCATCGGCATCGTCTACGGCAACATGCCGGAACTCGGTCCCATCCTCGGCCTCGCCATCGTCTCCCACAAGGGACCGGCAGGGTACGCGGCGGCCCGCCGCCTCGTCTCGAAGGACCGCGATCCGACGGTGTTGCTCCTGCCCGCGGCTGGCGTCGGCATCGCGGCCATCGTCGCCAGCCTGATCGCGTTGCCCGCCGCGCCGGCCGTCCGGGGCGTCGTCTTCGGCTTCGCCGCCGGTATCTTCCTCCACGTCGCCATGGATTTTCTCCCCCGGTGTGAACTCGGGAGCGACGTCCACGAACTCCTGACGGTCACCGGTGACGCGCACGCGCTGCTGGATCGACTGCGGATTCACGCCGTCCTCAGTACCGGCCTCGGCGGCATCGCCGTGTTCCTCGCGTGGCTCGTCGTCGCCTAGCCGTACAGCCGCCGCAACTGATACGAGATGCCGACGCCCGCCGCCAGCAACACGATCAGGTTGAACGCCGCCTGGAACAGCGATCGGTACTCCGCGGTGATCCACGTTCCGATGGCGTTCGAGACGCTGAGATACAGTCGGATCACGGCGACGAACGCGAGCAGACCGAGAACGAGCAGGACGACGTAGTTGGCGTATCTCCGGACACGGTTGCCGTCGCCGTCTCCGGTCTCGGTCTCGTCGGTACGCTCGGGGGCTGGCTTGCTCTCGTCTGGGTGGGTGTCTGTGTCGCTCATTGACTCTTCCTCCGGGCGAACAGGCCGGCGGCGAGAAGGGAAACGACGGCGACGCCGACGCCGAATCCGGGACCGCCACTCTCCGTGGGCATCCCCGTCCTCTCGGGGACGGGTCGGTCGTCCGCTCCCTCGCCGCCGCGGGTGAAGTCACCGACCTCCAGTTCAACGTCGCGTCTGGTCTCGTTGACGCTGATCGTCTCCGTCGGATCCAGATTCGCCGCACCGCGGGCGCTGTCGACGACGACGCCGTCCTTCCAGAGTACGACGTCGATGTAGTAGTTGTACTCCGAGGGGACGGTCAGCCGTGCCTCCACCGTCTCGGTGCGTCCCGGTCGGATCGAATCCACCGGAACCGAGGTGCGGTTGGCGACGATGTTCGAGTCCGCCTGCCGGAGCGTCACGGTGACACGGAGGTCCTCGGGCTGGTCGTCGCCACCGTTGGTCAGCGCCATCTGCAGGTCGAGCGTCGTCCGATCCCCGCTCGTTCCGGCCACGGAGAAGGCGACCGGCGGGAGGGCGTCGGCTTCGGCGAAGCCGACGGCGCTCCGGGCGTACGGCGGCTGGAGGGCCTCGAGGCCGCGAACCTCGCGTGTGCCGCTGTCGACCCGCTGGCCGTCGCGGTAGACGACTGCGCGGACGCGGTAGCCACCCTCGCGCTCGACGGTCAGGGTCGTCGGCACCGACACCTCGCGTTCCTCGCTCATGTCCCCGACGGTCACGTTGCGACTGGTCGCCACCAGTCCCGACTCCGCGTCGATCGCCTGCACCCGAACGGTCACGTTTCGCGACGGCGGCCCGCGGTGGGACAGCCGCGTCGTCACGTTCAGCGCCACCGTGTCGCCGGTAACGTCGCCGGCGCCGATCTCCATATCGGCGATGTCGACCGGCCCGGGACGCACCGGCCGCTCCTCCGTCGGATCGGCGAGGGCGCCGGGCGCGAGGACGGCGGCGACGACGGTCAGGAGGGCGACGCCGACCGCTCCGGCGGCCAGCGCGAGTTCGCGGCGCATACACCGCACTCCTCGCGGGCCTGACAAATGCTTTGGGGAGAGTACGACCCAAATTTATGTCATTGCCACCGGATCGAATAGCCATGACCGTCTACGTCGTCGGAGTCGACACGGTCGATACGAGCGCCGCGCTGTGTGACTACCTCGACCGTCGCGTGAGCGACGGGGACACCGTCCACGCCGTCAACTCCCTGCCCGGCGGCGACCGGACGAGCGTGACCGACACGCGCGACGGCGAGGACGCCGTCACCGCCGTCGCGTCGCGACTGGGCGCCGTCGCGACGGTCGAGACTCACCAGTTCGTCCGCGGCAACGACCCCCACGAGGACCTCCTCGCCCACGCGGAAGCGGTCGACGCCGACGAACTCGTGGTCGGCGTCCGCAAGCGCACCCCCACGGCGAAAGTCGTCTTCGGCAGTACGGCACGGGCGGTCCTCCTGAATACGACCCGCCCGGTCGTCACCATCCCGTTGGCCGAAGCGTAGTCCGCCCTACTCGCCGAGGACGTCGTCGAGGAAGGCGAGTTGGTGGGCCACGGCCGACTCGAAGGCCGAGCCGAGCGCGTCGGCGTGACCGACGGGGAGCCGGAGGTAGGTCGCCCCCCGGATCCGGTCGGCAGCCGCCGCGACGGGGCCGGGCGGCGCCACGTCGTCGTCGCCGGCGGCGACGAGAAACGTCGGGCAGGTCACCCGCTCGGCGTCGGCGAGGGGTCGGTAACGAAACACCGAGAGCAGCCCGCGGGCAGGCGTCTCGTTGCGCCAGGCGCTCTCCGCCGGAATCGAGTCGAGATACGCGTCGCCCGCCGGACGCGCCAGAGCGCCGAACTCCTCGCGCCCGCCGACGACGGGGATGGTGTGTCCCCGGCCGAACGGCGCGGCGAGGCGGTCACGAACCCCGGCACCGACCGCCCGGACGAGCGACCGTGGCGAGCGACTCCGTGCGACCGCCCGCCCGTCGAGCAGCGGTGCGACGGCGACGACGGCCGTCACGCGCCGGTTCGCGGCTACCCGGACCGCGTGGCCGCCGCCGAGGCCGAACCCCCACAGGACGACCTGCCGGCGCTCGCCGTCGAGGTGGCGAACCCGGTCCACCGCCGCGTCCAGATCGGCGACCTGCGCGGCGGGGTCGACGAGATTGCGTGGCTCACCCTCGCTCTCGCCCGCGTGGCGGTAGTCGAAGACGAAGGCGGCGTAGCCCGCCCGTGCGAACCGCTCGGCGTAGCGCGGGTAGCCGAACGTCGCCTCGGCCGCGAAGTCCGGCCCCAGAACGATCACAGGCGGCGCCGCGGGTCGGTCCGGGCGATAGAGCCGACCGCGACACGTTCGGTCCCCGCTCTCGAAGGTGAGCGTCGTCGTCGCGACGTCGGCGCGGCGGACCCGCGTCGCGGCCGACGACATCAGCAGTCTTCCTCGAGCGTCTCGAGGACGCGCGTGGAGAACTCCGTCTCCGAGATGCGGTAATCGCGCAGCCCCTCGAACCACTCCGCCTCGGCGTACCAGGTGTTCATCACCTCGTCCTCGAACCGGAGGACGGTCGCCTCCACCCGACGGGGCTCCCACTTGCTCTCCTCCTCCAGATCGATGAAGGCGTTCAACACCTTCCCCATCTCCATGTGGTTGACCTCGTCGCCCGGATACGCGGTGATGTACGACAGGTCGACGGGATCGACGGCCTCGATGTCGTGAACGTCGACGCCGAAGTTCCGGAGTTCCGTTTCCAGTTCGGATTCGTCCATGCGCTTCGTTTGCACCTCGGCGGTCAAAACCCTTGTCGGATCGGTCGGTCGCGTCGCTGTGCGGGGTGAAAATACGGGGAGAGCGGGACCGTCAGTTCGTGTTGGGCTTCGGTCCGAGGCCACCGCCGTCGATCATCGGAATCGCCGTCTCGTCCGCCGGTTCGGACGTCGGCTCCGGTTCCGGTCGGTCCCGTCGCCGGTCGGTCGTCGGGCCGGTTCCCGACCGAGGCTGTAGCGGGATGATGGGGTCGACGGCGTTCGTCGAACGGTTCTTCTGGGTCGTGCGTCGGGACGTGCTCATTGGGGGTGTGTCGTATGCTGGGTCGGTTGTGGAACGGCACTGCGTCGTCGAACCACGATCAGCATACGAGTGCGACGCGTTGCATCGTAACTACTCGGTGGAGCCCAACCATAATAAACCTTCATGATCGTTACTGATGCACCGTCTGGTGTGTTCACACGGCACACTGGGCGCGGTCGGTATCTTGAATGTCCCGACCGCCGTCCCGTGAGACGTGTCTCGCGCTGGGCTCTCCGCGTTCGACGGCGTCCTGACGCCTGCCGTGACCGGCGTATCGACCGACGCGGTCGTCGTGTTCGGTATCGTCCTGCTCGCGCTCGCCCTGTTCGTGACGGAACTCCTTCCGATCGACGTGACCGCCATCCTCCTCATGGTGCTGTTGATGCTTCTGGGCAGCGACGGCATCGTCAACTTCACCCACATCTCGACCACCGAGGGGATCTCGGGGTTCTCGAACCCCGCAACGATCACCGTCCTGGCGATGCTCATCCTGAGTTCGGGGATCAGTCGAACCGGCATCGTACAGATCCTCGGCCGGAAGATGGCCGCCTTCGCGGGCGAGAACCGCAACCGCCAGCTACTGGCCACCATCGGCGTCGCCGGCCCGGTCTCCGGGTTCATCAACAACACGCCGGTCGTCGCCATCCTCGTCCCCGTCATCACCGACCTCGCACACGCGGGCAAGACTTCGCCCTCGAAGCTCCTTCTCCCGCTCTCCTACGCGTCCATGTTCGGCGGGATGCTCACCCTGATCGGCACCTCGACGAACATCCTCGCCAGCGACGTCTCCGCTCGCCTGCTCGGCCACCCCTTCTCTATGTTCGAGTTCACGTCGCTCGGCGTAATCGTTCTCGTCGCCGGAAGCCTCTACCTGCTGACCGTCGGTCCCTACCTCCTCCCCGAGCGCGTCCCCGTCGAGGCCGACTACGTCCGGGAGTACGCCATCGAAGAGTATCTGACCGAGGTGGTCGTCGAACCGGGCTCCCCGCTCGTCGGCAAGACGGTCGATACCGCGATCAGCCACGTCGACTTCGACGCCGACATCCTCCAAGTCGTCCGCGACGGCGAGGCGTTCGTCGAACCGCTCGGTGGGCTGCGGATCCGTGACGGCGACGTACTCCGCCTCCGCGCCGACCGCGAGACGCTCGAAGGACTGATCGAACGCGACACGCTCACGCTCACCGCCCACCCGCCGCGGACGGAGGCAGCACTCGAATCCGAGGTGGAAACGGGAGCGGAGACGGCGAAGGAGACCCGGACGCTCGTCGAAGTCGTCATCCCGCGGGGCTCCGTGCTCGCCGGCAAGTCGCTCGCGAGTTCCACCTTCCGGCAGCGATACGACGCGACCGTACTCGCCTTCCGCAGTCGGGGCGAAACCGTCCGCGAGCACATGGACCGCCGGCGCATCCGCGTAGGCGACACGCTCCTCGTCCAGGCCGCGCCGGACAGCATCGACCGCCTCTCCGACAACGAGGATTTCATCGTCGCCCACGAACCCGCCGAACCACATTACCGGACGGAGAAGATTCCCCACGCCGTCGCGATCATGGCCGGCGTCGTCGGCGTCGCCTCCGTCCCCTGGGGTGCCGTCGGCAACACGCTCGCGAGCGTGACCGGCGTCGCCGCCTTCGAGGCCCTCGCTGCACTCTCCTTGCCAATCCTCGTGACCGCGCTGGCGGGCGTCGTCGCCATGGTCGTCGCGGGCGTCCTCGATCCCACCGAACTCTACGACGCCGTCGAGTGGGACGTGATCTTCCTGCTGGCCGGCGTCATCCCGCTCGGCATGGCGCTCGAACAGACGGGCGGTGCCGACGTGCTCGGGGCCCTCGTCGCCGCGACCGGCACCGTCCTCCCGGCCGTGGGCGTCCTCTGGGTGTTCTACCTCGCCACCGGCCTGATCACGGGAGTCATCTCCAACAACGCGAGCGTCGTGTTGATGCTTCCCGTCGCCGTCGAGGCCGCGACCCTGATCGACGCCGACCCCTTCGCGTTCGTCCTCGCGGTCACCTTCGCTGCGTCGACGGCCTTTCTCACCCCCGTCGGCTACCAGACCAACCTCTTCGTCTACGGCCCCGGGGGCTACAGGTTCTCGGACTACATCCGCGTCGGCGCGCCGCTCCAGTTGTTCCTGTCGGTCGTCACCGTCGCCGGCATCGTCGCGCTCTGGGGAGTCTGACCGTGACGTGGCTCTCCAGCCCCCTGATCGGCCCCGCTCTCGGCACCGACGCTGTCGTTCGACTTCGAGCGCGCCGCGCCTCGTCAGTGCGGTGGTGTTCCCCCACCCCTCGACGGCGGGCACGTGATCGCGTCGGCGACCCGGCGTTCGGGACGCTCCGGCGGATCGCGGACGCGGTGTGGCTGCTCACCGCGAGCGCACGTCGTCGGCCGCCCCGACCACCCGCTTGACGCGCTCGACCGAGACGGGGTTCGGCACCGAGCCGCCTTCCTCGAAGGCGCTTCCGACGATCACGCCGTCGGCGATACCGAGCGTGTCGCCGATCGTCTCTGCCGTCACGCCGCTTCCGACGAACACCGGCGTCTCGAGGCCGCAGTCGTCGCGAGCCGTCACCGCCGCCCGCACCGCGTCGAGATCGGTCGCCCGCCCCGTCGCCGATCCGCTCACGATCACGCCGTCCGCGAGGCCGCGGTCGACCGCGTCGCCGAGCATCGCCGCACCGCCGTCCCCGCCGAGCGGCGCCGAATGCTTCACGTCCACGTCCGCGAGCACCCGCACGTCCGCGTCGAGACGGTTGCGAAGGCGCATCGTCTCGTGGGCCCGTCCCTCCAGCACCCCCTGGTCCGCCACGCGAGCCCCGACGTGGACGTTGACGCGGACGAACGCGGCGCCGGTCGCGGCCGCGACGGCCACCGCGCTCGGACCGTCGTTCCGGAGGACGTTCACCCCGACCGGCCGATCCGTCGCCTCCCGAACCGTGCCCACGAGCGCCGTGAGATCCGCGACCACGTGTTGCGGTACTGACGACGGGTGGAAGGGCGCGTCCCCGAAGTTCTCGACCAACAGAGCGTCGACGCCGCCGGCGTCGAGTCGCTCGGCGTCCCGACGCGCCGTCTCGTGGAGTGCCTCGCGTCCCCCGTCGGCATCGAACCGGGGAGTGCCGGGCAGCGGCGGAAGGTGAACCATACCGACGACCGGGCGGTCGACGCCGAAGACGGCTTCCGTGTCCATACGCGGACCGCGGGGCGGGGTCGGGTTAAATCTACACTACCCCAGCCCTGCCGGCTCCGCGTCGAGGATGCCCCACTCGTGGCCCGGCAGCAGTCGGTCCGCCCGGTCGAGCACGTCGAGTGCGCTCTCGCGCCACTCGAACTCGTTCATCGCCAGCCCGCGCCGGACGGGCGCGTCGGGATCCCCGGTGGCGTTCCCGAACGTCGGCACCGCGTCGACGGCGACGACTGTCGTTTGGCCGTTCGCCTCCACCGCGACCGACTGGTGACCGACGGTGTGTCCCGGCGTCGGAAACGCCGTGACGCCAGCACAGAGCGATGTCTCCCCCTCGATCGGCGTCAGATCGACCGACAGCCACGGCGGCTCCCGACCGATCGACTTCGCCTCGTAGCGGTCCGCGTGCATCGGGTACGGCGCGATGGCGTACTCCAGTTCGCGCCGCTGGACGTAGATGTCGGTCGCAGCCGTATCGAAGCGGTCGAGGCCGTAACAGTGGTCCCAGTCGAGGTGACTGAGGACGACGGCGTCGATATCGGCGGGGGCGTACCCCTCGTCGGCGAGGATGGCGTCGAGGCTCTGATCGGATGCGCGGTGACAGTCGTAGCTCGGGTGACGTTCTGCCATCAACTCGACCGGCCCGAAGCCGGTGTCGACGAGAACAGTCTCCTCGGCCTCGATCAGGTAGACGATCGAGGGCGCCTCCACGACGCCGCTCTCGCTCCGGATCAGGATGCTCTCGTCGACGAGAAACGAGCCACAGCAACGGGGCGTCACCGTTGGAGTCATACACGATGCGTGGCTCGGCGAGTGAATAAACGTTGGAAGTGGGGACGAGATAGGTCCCGCTACTCCGCGCCAACCGCCCCGCGCATCAGCCGGTTGTCCCCCCGCTGTATGGCGGTTGGGAAGCCTTGTGCAGACTCGATCGGCCATACGCTCGGTGTCAGCGTCGAGATGCGAGGCGCCGGTAAATATCGGCCCGGCGAAGACCGTACTCGATGCCGCCCACGACGAGGAGCACACCCAGATACAGGAACCAGCCACCGAAATAGAGGGCGTGGGGATCCGCGACGCTCGCCGTGAGCTCGGCCCGGACGTCGAACAGGACGACCAGCGTCAGCAGCGTCGCCGGCGCGACTAGTCGGTGACGAACGAGCAGATACAACGGGACGGCAGCGAGCACCCACATACCGACAGCCCCGAAGAGATACAGCGCCCACTTGCTCCCACCGGAAACCGTCACGCCAAGTCTGGCGGCGAACCACACCATGACCGCTGCGTGAACGACACCACCCGTCGCCGCCACGACTGCCGCCCGCCGGCGTGATGCCGGGATCGACAGTCCCGGAATCGCTCGTCCGACGGCCGGGAAGCCACGCCACGTGCTCCGGACGACGTACTCGACGAGGCCGAGAAACAGGTATCCCACCGCCCAGACCGACGCGTTGACCATGTACCGGACGACGTAGAGGCCGTCCTCGACGACCGTGATTCCGGTCGGTTCGGCGAGCCGTTCGAGTGCGGCGACGTCGCGGAAGGTCGGCCCGGGCGGGGTGAGTTCCATGCCGAGAACGTAGCCGGTCGTGACGGCGAGTGCAACCAGCGGCGTGACGAGCCGATACCGTAGTGTGAGCCACGTCGGAAGCGCCGCCACGACGGCGAGACCCCCGTATCGCCAGCCGGCTCCACCGAGCGAATACTCCCCCGGGCCGATGGAGTATCCGAGGTGGAGTGCGACGGCGAGCAGTCCTGCCGCGTGTATCACGCCGACGACGACGCTGATGACGAGGGGTCGCCTGGAGGGCATGGTCTGGACTGTGTTCCCCAAGGATTTCGGTGTTGCCGCTCCGGAGGCCCCTCGAACTGGGGACAACTCCGGCGGCTATGGTCGCCGGGTCGTTGGTGTGCCGCCGTGCCGGCGACGATGGTGCGACAGTAGACGCCGGCGAGGATGAGCGTTCGGACGAGAGTCACGAATCGTTCGACGGCTGAAGCCGCTCGATTCGATCACCGAGCGCGACCGTGACCGATAGCGGATTCGGAATCCGTCTCCGCGTCGGTTCGAGTGCGTGCGTCTCTGCGTAGTCGTAGAGCGCATCGGTAACGGTCGTTTTTCCGACCCGCTCGGCAGCGTAGTCGTCAGCCGCGCGAAGTCGCCGTCGAGTGAGCCAAAAGCCGGTGAGAAGTACCCCAGCTGCGAGGCCGAACAACGGCCACCGTGGTCCACGGCCGGTGACGGACGCGATGAGTGCGACTCCCGCCACGAGGACCGTACCGATCCTGCTCTCGAAGACGTGGGTCCGGAGTCGTCCCGCCTCGATCGCAAGCAACGCCGTGGCGGTCTCGTCGTCGAACGCGTCGAGAAACGTGTTCGTGACGAAGAGGCGTCGGTAGTTCGGCGGGCCGCGGACGATCGTACTCGCGGTCGCTTCGTTTTCGGTATCGAGGATCCGTACGTCTCGAACACGGAGCCCCGCCCGAGAGCGGAGCCGATCCACCCGGGCAGCACGTCTCCCCGTCGGCGTCGCTGTCGACCGAAGTACCGGAATCAGCCACGGCGAGGCGTACAGCACACCCGGTACGACGACGAGCCCGATAGCGAGCGCAAGGGACGAAACCCCGACCGAGAGCAGTTGAAGCGGTGCGGCCACCACCGTAAGAACGACACTGAGTCCGACGACGTACCGTGCCATCTTGCTGATCGCCGTCCCGGTGGCGAGATTCACGTCGCGCACGTCGCGGACGCCCCGTACCGTCGGGAGATACGAGATCAGCCAGACGCAGCCGGCTGCGAGGAACGTGAGAAATTGGGAGAGTACCCCCGCCAGCAGCTCCGGAACGGGGAGGGGCGTGAGAAACGCCGCACCGAATCCGGTGAGAGCCAACACGCCGTAGGAGAGTAGTGCGTACGGGAAGAGTACAGCCCCGTACAGCAACCGGTACTTCCCGACGGGATTTCCGAGTCGGCGAACGACGGCGGAACCGACCAGTCCACCGATCCCACCGACGAGTGAAAGGCCAACGAGCGCGACTGTGGCAGCGCTAAGCGAGGGCGGCGTGGTTTGGAGGGCACCCATATAGGCGTCTATCCGCAATACACACTAAAATTATGACGTAGTGCGACGGATATCTCTTCCATCGGGAGTGGCCCGGTGGCGAACCGTGTTGTCACTCCGTAAGTTGCCATACACACACCGACCGAACGGCGACGTGTCTGTCCTCCAGTACACGACGGAAAGCCGCGGCGCTTCACGGGGTGTGTCGCTCGGAGCGTTCTGCCGGCGTGTCAAAAAAGCGCAGCTAATATTCCGGTCGGTGTGACGACGGTGTCGTCACTCCGAGCCGAACATCTGGCGCATCATCGGATGCATCTCCATCAACTGCTCTTCGGCGATCTCCTCGTAGATCTTGTACGTGATGGAGACGGTGAGCAGGAGGCCAGTACCGGACACCTGCCCGATCGTACCGAGCATGTTGGCGCCGACAGCCAACAGGCCGACCAGAGCGCCGCCGATGACCGTTACCTGCGGGATGTACCGCTCCATGACCTTCTCGATGACCTGCGGGTTCCGCCGGAAGCCGGGGATCTGCATCCCGGAGTTCTGAATCTGCTGAGCGGTCGACTCCGGGCCCATCCCGGTCGTCTCCACCCAGAAGATGGCGAAGATGGCGCCGCCGATCACCATGACGGTGAGGTCGACGCCGACGCGGATCATGATCTGCCACGGCTCGGCCGTCGTGCCGGCGAGCCACCACATCCAGTCGTTGCGCGTCTGGATGGGCGCCAGATAGTAGAACAGCCCGGAGACGGGCTGTCCTTGGCTGTACTGCCCCAGCCACGCCGGCATCTGGTTCCACGTGCTGTTGAGGATGCGCCCGGCGAACTGGATGTTCGCCTGCAGGGCGCGCACGAGGATCATCGGCAGGACGCTCGCGTAGATGAGCTTCACCGGGAAGCGACCGCGGGCGCCTTTGACACGGGCGTGCGAGAGGGGAATCTCGACGCGGACGCTCTCGGCGTAGACGACGATAGCGAAGATGAGCACCGTCGTCACCAGCGCGAGCAACTGCCCCTGTCCGAGCAGGAGCGCCTGCAGCCCTTCGGCGGTGAGCGGCGAGGCGATGTCCTGTGCGCCGGTCAGGATGGCGAACCACGTCGGGAAGAAGCCGGGCGTGCCGCCCAGCCCCTCCCACGCGAACAGCCCGCCGACGAGTTGCTGGCTCACGCCGGCGATGATGAACAGTCCGACGCCGGAGCCGACACCCCACTTGCTGACGATCTCGTCCATGAACAGGATGAGGATACCACCGACGGCGATCTGGAGGAACAGCAGGCTCTGGACGCCGGCGAGGCCGATCCCCAGCGACTGTCCGATGGCGGGGTCGGCCGGCAGGAAGCTGCCGGCAAAGACCATCGGCGCACCGGTCAGCACGATCATCAGGACTACCAGCAGCTTCTGGAGGCCCTGATACAGCACCTGATCACGCGGGTCGTCCGTGTCGAGGCCGAGCAGGTCGGCTCCGCCCAGCAGCTGCAGGACGATGCTCGCCGTGACGATGGGCCCGATCCCCAGCTGGAGGATCGATCCCTGCGCTCCGGCGAGGATCGACCGGAACTGCCCGAACAGGTCGCTCTGCGAGCCGGCATCCAGCCCGAACAGCTGGACGTTCGTCAGGAAGAAATACAACACGAGGATGCCCGCGGTCCAGCCGAGCTTGCGCCGGAAGGGGACGTGTCCCTCCGGTCGCGCGACTGACGGCATCCGCGTCAGCACCGGTTCGGCGGTCTCCTTCCATCCCATGGGTTTACTCCTCGTCCGACTCCTCGGAGTCGTCCGCCGCGTCGTCTGCGGTGGCGGCCGCCTCGCCACGTTCGGAGAGGTCCGCGCTCCCGCCAGCGGATTCGATCTTTTCGACTGCACTCGCGGTGAACGCGTCGGCGACGACGGCGAGTTCGTTGCGCACCTGTCCGTCACCGAGCACCTTCACGACGTCGGCGTCGTAGCCATCGTCGACCACGTCGCGGGCGTCGACGTGGTAGCCGCCGTCGGCCTCTTCGGCGAGCCCCTCGGCGACGTAGAGCGCCGCGTTCTCGTCGAGTTCCTGCACCGTCACCTCGACGACGTCGTCTTTCGCGCTCTCGGGGCGCTTGAAGCCGTGTTTGCCGATCGGTTCGTAGTTGTGGAACTCGTGTTTGGATCGGCCCGCGCGCCCGCGGCCACCGCGGTGTCCGGCGCCGCGCCGGTTCTTGTGCGTGCCACCGCCGTGCGTCCGCGAGCCACGCTGGCGCTTTTTCTTGTCCGTCATCGCATGGCCTCCAGCAGTCGGTCGATCTCCTCGGTGGAGTGTTTCCCGAGTTGCCCGCTCTCGATCGTCGGGTGTTTGAGGCCGTCGTGGCCGCCACGCGGCGGGTGGAGACGGATCGACGGGGCGAGCCCCACGTCGCGGAGCGTCGTCTCCTCGTCGACCAGCGCAGCCGCCAGTTCGTCCACGTCGGCGTAGTCGGTCTGCTCGGCCACCCATTCGTCGTCGACGTCGGCCGACCCCTCGAGGGGTTCGCCCCGACGACGGATGAGCGTCGCGACCACGTCGGCCGACGGTTCCCCGTGGGCGACGTAGTCGTTCACCTTCGTGATCATGCCGCGGTAGGCGTCCGTCTCGGGAACCAGCGTACACTGGTTGACGGCGTGCAGGTTGAGCATCGAGAGCGTGTCCTGGATGTCACCCGAGATGTTCACCTCGCCGCGGATCTGAACGAGCGCCTCCATCACTCGTTCACCCCTGCTTCGTTCTCGCGACGCTTGCGGCGCGCCCGCTGGGGCGTCCGCGACTGCGACGCGTTCTGGAGTGCGTTGTACGTCGCCTTCGCGAGGTTGACCGTCGTCCGAGTGTTGCCCGTCGACTTCGTCCAGGCGTCCTGGATTCCCGCGAGTTCGAGGATGTTCCGGACCGTCGGGGCGGCAGCCAGTCCCAGCCCCTGCGGGGCGGGGATGACCTCAACCGTCACCGATCCGGCCTTTCCGGTCGCCTTCCGGGTCACGGAGTTGACGCCGCCGGCGCGGTCCTCCCAGGACCCCGACCCGCGGTCGACCTCGATGATGTTCAGTTTCGCCACGTCGATGGCCTTCTGGATGGCCGAGCCGACCTGATCGTCGCGGGCCTCGGCGTAGCCGAGGTAGCCGTCGCGGTTCCCCACCGCGACGACACACCGGAACTTCACCCGGCGCCCGGAGTCGGTCATCCGCTGGACCATGTTGATGTCCAGCACCTCGTCGTCCAGCCCCGGGAGGAGCTGATCGACGAGTTCCGCCTCCTTCAGCGGGAGCCCCGATTCGAGGGCCTCCTTCATCGACGTGACGTCGCCGTCCTGTACCTTGCGGCCGAGCCGCGTGCGCGGTTCCCAGCCGTCGCCGTAATCGTTACTGCTCATTGTCCTCCATCAGTCGTTCGCGCACTTCGTCGAAGTGCTCCGGGAGCTCCGTCGCGTCGAAGTCGCCGCCGTACAGCGGTTCGTCCAGCTGTTCGGCGTACTCGGCGATATGCTCGCCGCGGTTGCGCGACCAGTCCGCGAGGACGCTCTCGCTGTGCGGAATCTCGAGTCCCGCGTCGATTGCGCCTTCCTGTACTGCGAACACCTTGTTCCCGGGCGTCGCCGTGTTGAGACCGATGTCGAGGACGGCCTCCGTGAGGCCGGCCTCCAGCGCGCGGGTCCCCGCGAGATACCCCGTGAGGTACGCGCTGGGGAGGTTGCCCGTCGGGGCGTCCCAGCCGTACTCCGCGAGGTCCTCGGAGGAGGCGGCCGCGTGCGTCTCGTCACCGCTCGGACCGGGGGTGATCAGCTGCGCCCTGACGTGCCGGTTGCTCACGCGAGCGACCAGGCGGGGCTTGCCGGATTTCAGCAGGCGCAACCTCTGGTGGTAGTCGGTTCGGTCCTCGCGGCGGCGCCGCATCGGGACCTTGTATCGTGGGCCTGTTGCCATTAGTTGGTCACCTCCACGTCGTAGTTGTTCTCGATGTACGCTTCGAGTCGCGCCACGCTATCGAACTCGCCGCCGCCCGCCTTGTTGTACAGTTCGCGGTACTGCGAGCGGTCGAGCGGCCCGTCGTCGCGCAACTCGCGCAGACGACGCCGCTGGGCGCGGATGCGACTCGTCCAATCTTTCTTCTCGTTTTCCCGAGCGCCAGCGGTCCCGCGGCGGGAGCCGGCGCCGGTCCGGTGGCCGTACGCTCGCTTGTCGGCCCGTTCGCGGGCGCGACCACGCGAGTTGTTCGAGGCACCTTTCTGCTGGACCGTGCCCTCGTCGACGAGGTCACGGATGTCCTCGCGGGTGATCGCCTCCGCGATCTCGCTTTGCGCTTCGGGGTCGAACCACACGCGGTCCTTGCCCACGTCGAGGACGTCGGCAGCGAGCCGCTTCTGCGCGCTCAGATCCGTCATGCTTCTTCCTCCACTTCCACTTCGACGTACGTCGGATTGAGGACGCGAATCTCGCGCTCCTCGCAGACGTCCTCGATGCGTTCGCGCTTGCGCGCGCCCACGCCGCTCGCGATGCGGACGGCCTCGGTGTCGGGGTCGACCCCCTCCAGGTCGTCCGTGTTGTGGACGCGAACTTCCTCGAAGCCGCTGGGGTGCAGCCCGCGGGCGGCCGTCGGCGAGCGGTAGCCCGCCTCGACGGTCGCGCCCTTGCCCTTGATGCCGCGGCGCTGCTTCGAGAGGCTCCCGCGCGGCTGTCGCCACGAGGTCGGGGTGCGCTTTTTCTTGTGGTAGTCTTGCCGGTTGAACTGCGGCTTGCCCTGCCGGCGCTTCTGGACCAGCGCACGGGCGGCCTCGTCGTCGAGGTCCGGCGTCTTGTCGGCGTGGCCGCGTGGACGGAGCTCCGTCTCCACGTCCTCGGTCTCCTCGACGTCCTCGGGCTCTTCCTCTTCGACTTCGGCTTCGGTCTCTTCGCTGACTTCGAGACCACCGACGTCGGCCTTGATACGCGCGGCGAGCGCGTTGCCGATGCCCTCGATGTCGGCCAGTTCGGACTGGCTCGCGGCCTTGAGGTCCTGGATGGACTCGTAGCCGGCCTCGCGAAGCGTCTCGGCTTTCGACGGCCCGACGCCGCCGATGTCCTCGAGTTCTTGAATCTCGTCGTCGGAATCGCTCATCTACGCACCACCTGCCTTCGGTTTCTGCGTGATGTAGACGCCGTCCTGGAAGACGCGGTTGTCCTTGTCGTTGACGCGTGTCAACTGTTCGATGTCGGCGGCCGTCTGCCCGACCGCCTCCTTGTCGGGGCCGGAGAGGGTAATCTCCTCGCCGTCGACCTGTACCACCGTGTCGCCGCGGATCGGAACTGTCCGCGGCGCGCGCTCGCCGAGGAAGTTTTCGATGACGACTTCGTCGCCGTTCACGTCGACCTGCATCGGGAAGTGGGCGTAGAAGATTTCCATCTCGTACTCCCACCCCGCTGTCACGCCGTGGAACATGTTGCGCACGTGGCTCTCGAAGGTGCCGAGCGTCGCACGCGTGTTGGCGTCGTCGGCTTCGCTTGCGATCACCACGCTGTCGTCCTCCACCGAGACCGACACGTCGGGGTACCAGAGGCGTCGCGTGACGCTTCCGTTCGGCCCCTCGACGGTCAGTTCGAGGTGGTCCATCTCGGCGGACACGTCGTCCGGGATTTCGAGTTCTGTTCGGTTCATTGTTAGTAGACGTACGCGATCACCTGGCCACCGATGCCCTGCTCGCGGGCCTCGTAGTGGCTCATGACGCCGTGACTGGTCGTGACGACGAGTGCCCCGTAGTCGCGGGCGGGGAGATATCGCTTCTCCCACTTTTCGAACTCGTCGGCGCCCGCGGAGTAGCGGGGCTTGACGACGCCACACTGGTTGATCGCACCTTTCAGTTCGATCTCGAAGCGACCGGACTTGCCGTCGTCGACGAACTCGAATCCGTCGATGTACCCGCGGTCGTAGAAGACCTCGAGTACCGATCCGATCACGTTCGAGGCGGGCTGTACCGTGTGGGACAGGTGTCCCACGCTCTCGGCGTTGTCGAGCCCCGAGAGCGCGTTCGAGAGGGGGTCGTTACCTGCCATTGTTATCGATACTTCTTGAAGCCCATGTCGCGCGCGACCTCTCGGAAGCACTGCCGACACAGGAAGATGTCGTACTTGCCGACGAGTCCCTGCTTGCGCCCGCACCGACGACACTGGTGACGGTCGTCGGTCCGCGGCGAGGCGTGCTCGCCGGTCACGTCGCGTTCGGTTCCTGATTCACTTTCGCTCATTGCGTGCCCTCCACGTCCGCGTCGAAGTTGGCTTCGATGAAGGCGACCGCGTCGTCGGCGTCCAGTCGGTGCTCCGACGGGATCGAGCGCGACATCTTGTCGCGCTTGGCGACGCGGTAGCCCGGCCGGACCAGGTTGACCGTCACGTCGAGCCCGTAGATGCCGACGTTCGGGTCGTACTCCTGGCTCGGGAACTCGGTGTGTTCCTCGATGCCGAAGCTGACGTTGCCCGTCTCGTCGAACTGCGAGTCCGAGAGATCGACCAGCGGCAGCGCCGTTTCGAGGAACGATTCGGCGGTCTCGCCCCGCAGCGTCACCTTCGCGCCGATGGGATCGCCCTCGCGGACGTTGAACTCCTGGACGGTCCGCTTGGCGGTCGTCCGCACACTCCGCTGTCCGGTGACGTCCTCCAGGATCTCCTCGGCGTTCGCGAGTTCGCGACCGCCCTCACCGACGCCCATGTGGACGACGACCTTCTCGATGCGCGGTTCGCGCATCTCGTGGAAGTCGGCCGTCTCGCTCATTCGTCAGCCTCCTCCGAGTCGTCCTCGGTGAAGTTCTCGTCGATCACGACGACGTAGTTCTCGACCGTCTCGAAGCCACCGTCGTCTTGCGTGACGGTGACGGCGTTGTCGCCGCTGCCCGGCGTGACGGTGATTTCATCGATTTCGCCGATCTCGCCGGCGTGGCTGCCGGCGACGGCGGTCACGAGCGCGCCCTCTTCGTAGACGAAGTGGGCGACGATCTCTTTGGTCTCGTTGTCGATCACGAGCGAGTCGCCGGTGGCGTACTCCGTCCCCTCCTCGACGAGGACGTTCGCCCCGTCGTGGAGCGTAAGCTGGACGTCACCGCCGGGGACCTGCGTCTTGCGGACGATCTTACCGAGGCGGCTCTCGGCCGCGTCGGCGTCGATGGGCGTCAACGAGAGCCGACCGCCCTCGTCCGGGAACACGCGGTAGAACTCCTCGCGCTCGACGAACGCGAGGATGTCGAACATCCCGATGGGACGCTCGACGCTCGACGGGACGTCCCCGTTGACGAGTACGCCCCGCTCGTTGAGCGCGTAGTTGGCTTCCTTCCGCGAGTCGACGTAGCCGAGCACGTCCCGCAGGACGATCAGCAGGGGAACCCCTGCCTCGCCGTGCGGGCCGGCACCGGCCTTGACCGTCCACGTCGCGGTCTTCCGTTCGACCGGCCAGGACTTCGGAACCGAGAGTCGTTTCTGATGTCGCGTCATTCGCTGTCCTCCAGTCGCGCCCGCCGGCGGTCGTCCTCCAGGTCGAGTTCGGTCACGCGGAGGTTGCTCGCGTCGAGCGGCCGGGGCACCTCTTCGCCGTCGGCCTTCTCGACGGTCACGTCCTCGACGTGGACGACTTCGTCTTTGAGATCCACTGCGATCACGTCGGCTTCCTCGCCGGCGTGGTCGCCGCGGAGCACCTCGACGGTGTCGCCCGCGTTGACCCGGACGCTACGCTGGCCGTACTCCTCGCGGAGGTCGGCCGAGAGCGTGGCTCGGACCTGGTCGTGTCGCTCGTGCAGGGGCGCGTTCCGCTTCCGTGTGCGCTCTTTGTGTGGCTGTCGAGTCATACGATCATCGTTGCCGTGGATGCGATGCTCCCGAAGCGTTCGGCGACTTCTCGCGCGACGGGACCCTTGATCTCGGTCCCGCGAGGCTCCTCCATGTCGTCGATGACGACGGCGGCGTTGTCCTCGAACTTCACGCGCGTGCCGCTGGGGCGACGGATGGGCTTGCGCTGGCGGACGATGACCGCCTCCAGCACTTGCCGTCGCATCTCCGGCGTCCCCTTGGTGACCGAGACGGTCACCTTGTCGCCGATTCCCGCTTTGGGGTGTCGGTTCTTCGTCCCGGAGTAGCCCGCGACGCTGATGACTTTCAGCTCGCGAGCCCCGGTGTTGTCCGCGCAGTTGATCAGCGATCCCTTGGCGAGGCCACGGGTGACGTCGGCTTTCAGCGCCTCCATCACTCGTCACCCCCCACTCGCTCGACGACCACGTGTGATTTGGTCTTCGAGAGGGGTCGCGTCTCCGCGATACGGACCGTGTCGCCTTCCTCGAGACCCAAGCACGGGGGTGCGTGGGCCGGGATGCGACTCCGGCGTTTCATGTATCGGTCGTACTTCGGAACGCGAACGTCGTACTCGCGCTCGACGACGACCGTCTTTTCCATTGCTGTGGAGGCGACCGTTCCCTCCAGCGTCTGACCGCGCACGGACAACGAGCCGTGGAACGGACAGTGCTGGTCGGAACAGGCCTCCTCCGGTTCTGTTACGTTCAGTCCTATCGCCATGTGGTTACACCTGCCTTCTCGGTTCGCAAGGCGGGTCGTGAGAGCAGTCGTGCGCCATCCACCGTAACGTAGGCCACGTCCTCGCAGTCGACGGACTGACCGGTTCGGCCGGCAGTTTCCGACGAAAGTTCGGACGCGGTCCCCGACGCCTTCTCGGCGTCGGCGGCTTCATCTGTGCGTGGGAGCGCAAATTCGAACGTCGTCCCCCGCTTGGGGACGCGCCACACCCGATCGTCCTCGACGACGAGCGTCCGCATCGTCTCGCTGACGACGCGGCCGCCGATCCCCACGTTGTCGGGGTTCGTCGACTCGACGACCCGCACGCGCAGGCCGACGAGTTCGTGTCTGATCAGGGTCTCGGGTGTGAGCGCCATTGTGATTACTCTTCGAGGTCGCCTTCTTCGCGCTGGATCGTCTTGATCCGTGCGATCGTTCGCTTCAGTTCGCCGGGACGCGAGGGGTTCTCGGGCATGCCACCGGCGGCCTGCACCGCCTTCGCGTTCAGCAGTTCCGTCTCGAGGTCTTCGAGTTCCGCCTCGCGTTCGGCGGGCGTCATGTCGCGGATCTCCTCGACGTGTAGGATCGCCATTATGCGTCCTCCTCCTCGTCGTTGGTTTCGTCTTCGTCGACTCCTTCCATCTCCTCGACGAGGTCGGCCGCCTCGTCCATCGTCTCCTCGTCGACGTCGTCGTCGACGGTGTCGGTGTCAGTGGACTCCTCGTCGGCGTCCTCGGCCTCGTCGTCGTCACCCGGGAGTTCCTCCTCGACGACTTCCTCGACGATCTCCTCGTCGAGGCCTTCGTCGAGGTCCTCGGGCGTCTCGGTCGGCACTTCGACGTCCTCGTCCTCGCCGACGTCGGGGATCTCTTCGGGCTCCTCTTCGAGGAGTTCCTCGACGCCGCCGCCGGTCTCCGCGGCCTGCTCGACGGGTTCGACGTCGGCGTCCTCGGCGATCTCGAAGTCGTCGGGCAGTTCCGCGCCCGGCGGGATGATCTTCACCGTCACGCCGATGGTGCCGAGTTTCATCACGGCGACGCCCTGGCCCTCGTCCACGATGGACTCGGCGGGCTCGCCGTTGTGCTTGATGTACCCGCGGTTGAACTTCTCGACGCGGCTCCGAGCGCCGGTGACCTTCCCGGAGAGGACGATTTCGGCGCCCAGCGCGCCGGCCTCCATGATCCGGTCGATGGTCGTGTGACCCGCTTTGCGGAAGTACCAGCCACGTTCGAGTGCGTTAGCCAGTCGGTCCGCGACGATGCGGGCGTTGAGATCCGGTTCGTCGACCTCCTGGACGTCGATCTGGGGGTCGTCGAGGTCGAAGCGCTCCTCGAGTTCGGTGGTCACCTTGCGGATGTTCTTCCCGCCCTTGCCGATGACCATCCCGGGCTTCTCGGCCTTGAGGACGATCTGGGTCCCCATCGGGGTTTTGGCGACGTCCATGCCGCCGTAGCCCGCGCGGCCGAGTTCGTCCGCGAAGAACTCGTCGATCTGGGAGCGCTGAAGTCCGTTCTCGATGAACTGGTGTTCGTCAGCCATTATTCGTCTTCCTCCTCGATGATGAGTTCCACGTCACAGAGGGTGGTGTTCCACGGGTCCGCGCGACCGAACGCGCGGGGCTTCCGGCCCTGACGCTCGCCGACCTTGTGAGCGGCGACGTGTTTGATCGTCATTGCCTCGCCGTCGAACCCCTGCTCGTTCGCGTTGTTGCGGGCGTTCTCGATGAGCTTCAGGAAGTCCTCGCTGGCCTTCTCGGGGTAGCGGCCGGCGTCCCAGCCGTCGATGTCACTTCGGTGACCGACGCCGGAGTTGTGCTGTTTGAAGGGGACCGACCGTTCCTCGTCGATGACTGCCTGGAGGTACTCCTCCGCGTCGGCGACGGTCTCGCCTTTGATCTGCCGGGCGATGGCCTTGCTGTGCTTGATGCTTATGGGCCGCTCTCGGAGCATCGCCTTGGCGGTCGTCTCCGGGTCGGCCTCGACGCTGTAGTTGATTCCCATGTGTTACTTGAGTGGCACGAACTTCGAGGACCGGGTCGCGCCGATACCGGCCTGCCCGTGCTCGACCGAGGTTCGGGTGAGCTGGAACTCACCGAGATAGTGGCCGATCATCTCGGGGTCGACCTGTACGCGCTGGAACTCCTGGCCGTTGTAGACCGAGAAGGTCAGCCCCACGAATTCGGGCACGATGGGCATGTCGCGGAGATGTGTCCGGATCGGATCGTTCGCCGTCTCCTCCTCGCCGGCATCGCGTGCCGTTTCGAGCAGCTTCTCGTGTTCGACCGAGAGCCCTCGGGTGATGGTTCGCCGCTGTCGAGCGGGGAGCAGTTCCGCGACTTCGTCGAGCGACATGGACTGCAGCTCGTCGAGCGTGTGACCGCGGTAGGTGAACTCACCCTCGCGGCCGGTTCGGTATTCCGAGCTCATTATTTGTTCCCTCCGCGTCCGGTTCGCTTCGAGGCGATGTCACCCACCTTCCGTCCCGGCGGGGCGTTCCGCGAGACGGACTTGGGCTTGCCGGGGTGCTGTCGGCCGCCGCCACCGAACGGGTGGTCGACGGCGTTCATCGCGACCCCGCGAACGCGCGGCCACTTCGTGCCGCGCGATTTCATCTTGTGGTGTTTGTTGCCGGCCTTGACGAACGGCTTCTCCGTCCGACCGCCGCCCGCGACCACGCCGACCGTGGCGCGACACTGCGGGTTGAGACGCTTGACCTGACCGCTCGGCAGCTTCACGACCGCCACGCGCTTGTCGTGAGTGATGAGCTGTGCGCTCGTCCCCGACGCGCGGGCGAACTTGCCGCCGTCTCCCGGGCTGCTCTCGACGTTACAGACCGGGATCCCCTCCGGAATCTCGGCCAGCGGGAGCGTGTTCCCGGGCTTGATTTCGGCGGAGACGCCGACCTGGATCGTCTCGCCGACCGTCACGCCCTCGGGAGCGAGGACGAGGCGTCGGTCGCCGTCCTCGAACTCCACCGCCGCAATCGGCGCCGAGCGCGCCGGGTCGTGTTCGATGTCGACGATCTCGCCGCTGATCGTGTCGCGCTCTTCGTCCTTCTTGTGGCTGAGTTCGGCCTTGTAACGGTGGCTGGGGGCACGGAACGTCGGCCCACCGCGACCACGCCGCTGGCCCTGAATGCGTCGTCCCATCTTAGAACACCCCGATTCGCGAAGCGATTTCCTGTGCGTCGTCGTCCTCGGAGAGGGCGACGACTGCCTTCTTCTCGCCGCGGGCGGTGATCTGTGTGTTCACTTTCGTGATCTCCACGTCGTATCGGACCTCGATCGCCTCACGAATCTCCCGCTTGTTCGCGTCGATATCGACGATGAACTGGAGCTTGTTGTCGAAGTCCATCTCGTCCATCGCTTTCTCGGTCACCAGCGGATGCTCGATCACTGTCATCGGTCGGCCACCTCCGCGACCGCACTCTCGGTCCAGAGAGTCAGCCGGCCGGCGTGCGTGCCGGGCGCCAGATCCTCGGCGTTGACCTCCGCGGCCGTCGTCACGTCCGCGCCGGCGAGGTTGCGTGCCGCCGTCGACGGCTCCCCGCTCGTCACGAACAGGATCGACTTGGGCTCGCGGTACTTCCGGCCACGAGCCTTGCCCTGACCGGCCTTCACCGTCCGGCCGTCGTCGGCCCGTTCGATGTCCGCGTGGACGCCGAGGGTCTCGAGCAGGTCGACGACCTCGCGGGTCTTGACTAGATCCTCGAACTCGTCGCTGACGACCAGCGGGAGGTCGAGGCTATCGTCGAACGCGTGGCCGCGCTCGGCCACGCGCTCGGCGTCGGTCGTCGCCGCGATGGCCGACCTAGTCGCGAGCTTGCGCTCCTTGTCGTTGATTCCTTTCCCCTGGTCTTTCTCGGCTTTCGGCGGATGGGCCTTGCGGCCACCGACCGTCTGGGGCACGCGGGCGCCCTGTCCGTTCTCGCGCGGGACGTGGGCCATGCCGCGACCACTGCCGAATGACTCGGCCGGGGTTCGCATCCCGGCGTAGGGGTCGGCACCGTACGCCTGCTTTCGGTTCGCCTGCGCGGCAAGGACGGCACGCTTGATGAGGTCCGGCCGGTAGGCCGTCTCGAAGACCTCGGGGAGGTCCACCGTGCCCGCATCCTCGCCGCTCAGATCGCGTACTGTTGCTTGCATATGTTATCCCTGGTTGGATGCGGTGGAAACGTAGCGCACCTCGGGGTCGAGGCGCGGCTGATCGTTCGGTCGGACGGCCGGGCGGAAACGCAGGAGGCGCTGGTCCGGCCCGGGCAGCGAGCCCTTGACGAGCGCGTACGGCCCGTCGACCTCGCCGTAGTTGACGAACCCACCGTCGACGGACGGCTCGTCACCCTCGCCGATGTCGATGAGGCGCTTGTTGAGCTCCGTCCGCTGGTGGTAGCCGGTCTGGCCCTGCTGGGGGACGGTCGAGCGCACGCGGGACGGGTTCCACGGCCCGAGGTTCCCGATGCGTCGCCGCCAGCCCTGGCGGGCGTGTTTCCCTTTCCGCTTCTGGACGCCCCAGCGCTTGACCGGGCCCTGGGTGCCCTTACCCTTCGTGATCCCGCTTGCGTCCATGTACTCGCCCGCGCGGAACACGTCGGCCATCGCGTGTTCGCCGCCCTCCGCGAGGAGGTCGAGCGCGAAGTCGACGCGCTCGTCGAGTGTTCCGCCGCCGACGCGCGTCTCCATCACGTCGGGTTCCTTCTTCGGGACGTTCGCCAGTTCGCTCGGCACCGTGTGAGTGATCATCCGGAGGTCGTCGACCTCGCCGCTCTCGACGGCCTCGCGGAGCGCGTCGGCGTCCGCCTCGAAGCTGTCTTCTGCCGGCAGGTCGAGTGCCCGGTCGAGCTCCGGATGGAACTCGTCGGTCCACACTTCGGTTGCCGGCTTCAGTCCGTACGACGTCTCTTCGTAGGCTCGCAGGGCGACTGCCCGCATCGGCGGCGTCTCGACGACGGTCACCGGGACCGACTCCTCCATCCCCTCGCGGGGGGAGTTGGCCTCGTCGTTGACCATGACGACGTGGGTCATGCCGGCCTTGTAGCCGGCGAAGCCCTGCAGCGCGGGGGCGCCGTCGTCGTCGGGCCACGAGCGAATACGCGGGACTTCACTGGTCGCGCGCTTGCGCGGACCGAATCCCATCGAGCCTTTTCGTGGTCTGCTTGGTTGTGGCATGGATTTACTCCGTGAGTGTCAGGGGCGCGAGCGAGGCGAACATCGCCTCCTCGGTTCGCACCGTCTCGCTTCCCTGTCGCGGAATCGTATTCAGCCAGAGGTCGAACCCCGGATCGGGTTCGACGCCCTCGCCGCCGTCGGCGGCAACGTCCTCGACGGTCAGGTCGAGGATGGCCGGAAGTCCGCGCCCGGGCGCCCCGAAGGCGACCGTCAGATCGCTCCCGTCGGCCCGCCCGACCAGCTCGGTCAGGCGTCCGACCGACAGCTCCGTCCCGTGGACGGACGTGGCGATCCGCATCCCCGCGTCGGGGCGGGCCAGCGCTTCCGGCAGGTCCGCACGCTGGATCGCAAACCCCGGCAGGGGTTCGTCGACGATCCGTGCGCGGACCGGCTCTCTCGAAGAGATCCTGATGGCGACGCGTTCCCCCTCGTGAACCTCCATCCCATCCGGGAGGAGGAGGGAGACTGGGTGTTGCAGTCCGCAATTGACCCGAACGCGGCCGTCAGGTCCGACCTCGGTCACGATTCCCTCTTGTAACGACCCCGGACACTCCGGTCCGGAGCCGGTCCGCGACGAGACGCGAAGGGGCGGCAACACGCCGACGTACTCCAGTTCGTCCCGCTGCCCCCACGCCTCCCGTTTGAGGTAGGGCGGGGTCGCGGCGTACCGCAGGACCGTCTCGACGAACCCGCCTCCCCATCGGCGCTCGCCTTCCCGATCGGGGAAGACGATCAGCCGATTCGCCCGAAACACCGTCGCCGCGCGGGCGACGTAACCAAGTTTGCGAGTTGCCTCGCGTTTGTCCTCGGCTTCCCGGACGAGGGAAGACGGCACGAGCACGCTGAACGTCATGCCGAGCCGTTTCGCGTCACGTCACTAGACTGTAGGGGTCGTACCGCATCCTCCGGTAAAAGGGTAGCGAAACCGGGCGGGAGGCTGTGAGGCCCTGACACGCTCAAAAACGGCGTTTCGTGGTTCACCGCCGCACGTCACTCTCCCACACGCGGCCGGTCGGTTGCCCCGGATTTCGGAACGCTTAATTATCCGTCCCGGCTTGGTGTGAATGCGAAGGGCGCTGGTAGTGTAGTGGTATCACGTGACCTTGCCATGGTCACAACCTGGGTTCAAATCCCAGCCAGCGCATATCGGCTCTACGAGCCGCTTAACGCCATTTTCCGTTGTCGCTAACACCGAAAGAAAGCGACAATGAAATACACGCTTAAACTACACGGAAATCACCGCATCGAGAGGCAAAACCAGCGGTACAGGGGCGCAGGCCGATGCTAAACGAAGAACCCCGCCCTGTCGACGACTTCCCTATCCTCGCGGAAGAAACCTCGGACGCGCTTGACGATCTCCACGCACGCGCACGCACAGACTATGAAACGTGGAAGCGAGAGCTTCTGGAATGGCTCTACTACGAGGGCCGCAATCCAGCGCGACAACGCGGCTACGCCGACCACACCATCCGCGCCACCACCTACAAAGTCGACCAGATTATGCGTTGGCTGTGGAACCAGCGGGGTTACACGACTGAACTAACTCCCGACGACGCAGACGAACTGATGAAACAGCTCGCCCGCTACTCCGACTCCGGCGACGCCAACCTCAACACGTTCGTCAAAGTCCTCAAACGCATCTTCAAGTTCTACAACCACGAGCGCGGGAAGAACATCAAGTGGGACTGTGATATAGAGCTCAACGAGCCGAACGTCACCAACCGCGACTACTTCTACAAAGAGGAGTTCCGCCCACTCTACGAGGCCGCCCTCGGCTACGGAACCGTCCGGCCCTACAACGCCTGTACCCCGGCGGAACGCGACGCCATCAAAATTCACCTCGCCCAACGACTCGAAAAACCCAAAGACGAGATCACGCCTGACGACTTCCAGAAAGCAAACACCTTCAAAATTCCCTCGCTCGTCTCTGTCAGCCTTGACTGTGGCCTCCGCCCCATCGAGATCGAACGCGCCAAGACCGACTGGATCAACTTCAACGACCGCACCCTCGATATTCCCAAAGAGGACTCCAGCAAGAACGAGGACAACTGGAAGTGCGTACTCTCCGATAAGAGCATCCGAGCACTCGACACCTGGATGGAAGAACGCGAGCTGTACGACCGCTACAACGGGACGAACGCCCTCTGGCTGAACAAGCGGGGGAACCCGTACAACTCGAACTCGCTGAACACGATTCTCACCCATATTAAGGCGGAAGCGGGCGTCGAACCGGCGGGACGCGATCTGACGTGGTACTCGATCCGCCACGGCGTCGCTACTGTGTGGGTCGACGAGGAGAACCTACACGACGCTCGTGAACAGCTCCGGCATAAGAAGATCGAGACCACCCTCGGCTACGCTCACTCTAACCACCGCAACCGGAGCGACGTGATTAACAGCAAGTGGTAATCCACGAGCTGTAATCCACCGGCTGTCTCCACCTACTCTTTCTCTACTCCTGTTCTCCCTTCTGAGGAGACTACACCGGGGGAGAATGTGTTTGCTGGACCTTCCGCCCTAATCTCCTAAGAAGTAGTCTCCTTAACTGGTTATCGGTTACACCACGCACGCGAGATTCACGGAGATAATTCTCATCAACACTCTCGATACAGTATTCCACCCATCGGAGTCCACCCAATATTGATCGTCCCCATCCACCCTTGGGTGAGTTTGAACTTTGAAAGCTCAATAGCCTGATCCACAGCCCATCTCACAGCGAACACAACGACGCGAAGTGCGAATATCCTCAGACCAACCCCATCTAATTCGACTACAAACTCGGGGATTTCTGGAACGTCGAATTGGCTGAGAAGGTCAGATACATCTGCCACGCCAGAACGGTTTGACACCCACTTATACAATTCATATATCGGCTTCGCGAAGCTGTACCACGTGTCTTTGATTAACAGTTTCACCGGGTTCCCTGCGTCATTGAACTCCACCTGTATGGGCCAGTAATGATCGACGGCGGAATACGGTGATGGAGCGTTCTCGTAGGGGCGCGGAGGAGTATCGCTTTCTGGTGGCATATTGACAGTTGAGCACCATTACGGATAAATGATTTCCAGAATAGCCGGAATATCTAATCAGACATATTTATCGCCATTTCGGGATCGTGAGAGAAGGATACGGAGACATTCTTTTGGAAATACGCATCTTGATAAACAAACAGTCGGGCCTCGGTGGTGTCTTCCGGCACAGAAAACGCTGTCCACCCTGAATACGAGGAGCCCGGATTTAATGTCACTCCAGATAAGCTATTCCCTGATCCAAACAGGGGTTGATATTCATATTCCACATCTTCAGACTCTACTCGAAACAAACTCGGGCTTAGATCGAGTGATTCACTCCCAGCATTTGTGATCCTCATTCTTACGACGAGGTATTTTTGACCCTCGTTAGAATTGTAGATAGACAAATCATCTGGATCAGGGTCGACCGCAGACTGTGCTCTCGCATTCCAAGTAACCTGTAAGGAGGTGCTGGCATCTGCCGGAGAAACACTTTCTGCGGTCATACTCACATCTGGTACATCATCTCCGGGCATTGCCTCAGTTCCTCCACCAGCACCTCCACCTCCCCCGGACACCGCTACCAGAACTAAGACTACAACACAAGCAATGACGCCAAATGTTCCTATGCCGGCCGCCGCACCACGCGAAAAGTTGACACCCACCCTCTTTGAAATCTGTCGACGGATAACGGGGATAATCAGCAGACCAGCGAATAAGGGGATCAGTCCTAACGGGGTTTGTATCGTAAGTAAGAGACTTATTAGGACAAGAGGAATCCCGACGACGTAGCTGACAATTGATCCGAGCGTAATTTCCATAATGTCGTCACGTTGTCCAACTGACTTAAATCTAAAGTTGCGATCACAGTAAACGCGAAGTATAATGTATCTTGATATTCATTATTGTGTCCAATGTCAGATGAGAATGCGCAACCAATTCGAGACGACATTTCAAACGTTGCGTCCAATCCAAGTGAGTTGAGAAAGGAGACCGAAGAAACAGTCCGGTTTTACGATGGAGAGCACGGTGGATACTGCCAGTTAGAAAGTGAATTGAATCTAAACGCACTCGCTATTGGTTTCGGGTTGGACAATATTGAGTATGAACCCGAAGTATTCCCCGGCTTGATATACCGCTCAAGCGATCTCAATACGACAGTAATTATGTTTGAGGACGGTCAATTCACCGTCGTAGACGCTTCGAGTGAATCAGCGGCTAATGAGGCTATTATGTATGCAATCGAAAGGGCGAACTCTATGGGAATTCTTGGTGACATCCCTGATGATATTACCGTAGTTACGTCTAAAACTGAAGCTGACCCATCTGTTCCAACCATAAACGAAGATTCTGATTAGGTAGCGAAGTTACTGGAATCCGTTGGTGCTATTTTCTTCACCAAGTAACTTCTTCAAGGATGGACCACAATACACGATTTCGCTGGAACCGGGAGTCTCCTTATGTTCGGATACCTCCTCGTTCTCGGGCTCCGTATCCTCAACGAGACGGGTCGCACGCTCGAATCCGAGCGCGGCTTCTGCCTTCTGGTGGATACGCTTCGCGGCGCTTTTATCGGGGTAGCGGAAGCGGTCTCCCTCAATGGCGTTCGAGGTGAGCTCCATCAGCACGATCAGCTCCCGCGTTCCGAGCTCGACGGTGTGTATCGGCATTACCTGAGTGGACGCTGATTCAGTATTTAAGCCCGCCGCTGATTCTTTTTTCTGAAAACAGGTCTAACCGCTAATTCAGGCTATCCTGAGCAAAGTTTCGTAGTAGTGTTCAAGTGAATATTTCTACGAAAACAGATTCAAATTTTCAATTCAGTCTCATAGTATATCTCTGAAATTTGATTTCCAGAAAGGAACACGTACTTATCGAGATTCACTCTTTTCAGTATTGATCCATCGTCGTGACGGACTATTTGTTCTGGATATTGTAGAATCAGATCGTGGCCCTGGATTTCTGAATCATTAACATATATCTCGCCCCAAATCTTACGTCCATTTCTCATTACAACTCGAACGCGAGCTGGTTCCTCTCGGTGTTCCGATTTCAGATTCCACACAGGGGGGCGTCGTATATCCACCGAACGGCGATAATACTTGGAGTATAATTTGCCGAATACATATCCAAGCAAGAACGACGATATAACCGAAAGTAGATAGATTCCGCCAAGTTCTATTGGCGCGTACTCTTGCCCTATCGAGAAATCAATTCCTCCTGAGAGCAACTGGTATCCAACCAATCCGAGAATAAGCGAAAATCCACTCGCTCCAACCGTGTATATCGCTTTGTCAAATCTATCTTCCTCGGTGACAATTTCACCGAATCGTTTCGTCGTCTTGTAGGTAATAAACCCAGGAAGCAGGAAGGCGAGCGCGTATATTACGCTAAAAGAAGAAAAGGGGCTAACCATTGGAGCCGAGTTTTCTACTCAGAATCTTCTCGTAGATTAGTTTCTACCTTCTCTGAGTCACCCCGAGGGTCTACCTCTGAGGTCTTGGCAACGCGGGCATTTGCACGGAGATTGTCCGTTTTAGCTGGGTGATCTTGTCCGTCACTCATCGTTATTTCCTCCTCTTGGGTCTTCATCAGAGGTTTCGGCGGCATAGGACTTCTCACGCCGTGCCGTCCCTTTTCGATTGGAAGTATCGGAATCCGAATCGTCTTTGTCGCCCATTACATCAGCCATTACCCCCTCAATAGTATTAAATCCGTCCAAACCGGGGTGAAAGTAATATTAGCTCATATAATCACGATAGTCTTGGTGTAGGTAGCCCGGAACCTCCTCGTCGGGGCCGAGGCAATACCTCTCTCGGAGGTCCGTTATCCGGCAATCGAGGCGACGGTTCCGTGGTTTAACCCACGACAACCGCCGATCTCGGTTGAGCTCCCGGCGCAGATTACGGTAGGTGCGTTCAAGCGAGCCGTAGTACCCGGCGTCGTACTCTCGCCAGCCTTCCGCCGTCCACACGCTCCCGAATCCCGCCGCTCGAAGTGGGGACGCGGTATCAACGCTTTCGACGGGGACGCCGTACTTCAGCACCTCCAGGTGCCGATTCGGGGAGCCACCGAGTAGGTGGACAGTCTCACAATCGAGGTACGCGGTCAGCGGCCACGGCGGGTCTCCGAAGCGGGGCTGACACGGGAATCCCACCCTGAATCGTGGCGGAACCGCCCGCGGCTCGATGGCCTTCGGGACGACCACGACGATCTCCGCGTACTCAGCCAGCTCGTCGGCCAGCTCGAATACACGCTCGGGATCGAGGGAGCCGTCCACGTCGGGCGCGACTACCAACCGAGGTTCCTCGTCGGCAACCCGGTGAACGTGCTCGCGCCACACCGTCCCGAAGTCGTGGTCCTCCAGTTTCGTGAACGGCCAGTCCACAAACGCGACCGGGAGGAAGTCGGGAGGCCGCGTAGCCATTGACTCCATCCCGACGTAGCCACCGACTCGGTAGATCGTCTCGGCGGCTTTCGCGGAACCGTTCGCCGTCATAATTATCAGCCGCTCCGGGCCGTCCGGTGTCGGCGTTCGCTGTACCTGTCGCTGGTCGAATAGGGTGGTCTGCCTCGTAGCCATAGGGTTCAGGTTAGTTGCTTTCCGCTCGCTTCAGCGCCGTCTTCGCGTACCGAACCGCGTACCGGAAGTCGGTGTTAATCTTCTCCCCCCGTCGATACCAGTCGGCGTCAACGGCGATCATTGAACTACACCGGCTACATCCCGTCCCGCCGTTGGCCGCCACGCGGAACTCCCGTGGTGGAGCCCAACAGAACGGGCAGGAATACCGCCGCTTGGGATAGATGGGGAAGACCGCGACCGCACGGGCGTTCAGCTCACGCTCGGTGTCAGCGGCGGCGTCAGCGGCCTCGTCGTCCTCCGCCTTCCGCCCTAAGTCAGCGAACGTGATCTGCTTCGAGCCCATCACTCTTTCTCCACGTCAACCGACCAGCCCGCCTGCCTGAGAGTCGCCGCGTGTCGCTCCGCCTCGGGTCGGGTGGGAAACTCCGCGACGGTGCTTCCCGATCCTGTCCGTACCACGCAGTACGTCATAGGAAACTCCCAAGGCCGGTCTGATACTGATTCAGAATCGCGGTCTCAATGTCGACGCCGACGGCTTCCACGACGGGGCCAATCGGCTTCACGATCAGCGTGTCGACCATCCGATTTGTATTGAGTCGGAGGCCGTCGGGCAGAACATCGGGATCGTCAAAGCACAGCACGTCAATCGACTCGTCCAGCTCAGCGAAGTACGTCGGCTGGAGGTAGACACGCTTGGGCTTCGAGTTCTCCCCGAAGTTCGTTCCGAGGAGCCGATTCGAGTTAATCGCACCCACGACCTGCGCTGTCGGGCGGTCGTAGGCATCGAGTGGCTTCTTAATGCCCTGTGGAATCCCAATGGCGTTCCAATCGGGAGACACCATACTCAGCGACTCAGCCGCCTCGTAGATCATTTGATTCAGCGTCGCCGGGTCGCCGTCGCGGAGGATCGCCTCGACGACCTCCGTCTGAAGCTCGCTCGTGAACGGGGCCACGTCGGAGCGGTTCGTGTGAAGCCCGACCTTCTTGATCTCGTCCGTCTTCTTACCGTTCTTCCAGGTGACGTGCAGAGCGTACCGTTTCTTCTTGCCGTACTGGAAGAACCGAGGAGAGTAGGACTCAACCTCAATGCGCCAGCGGCAATCGCGGGTACCCATATTGTAGTCGACGGACAGCTCGGCGTATGCGGTCTCATTGAGCTCGTCGGCCAATCGGTATGCCTCCTCCAGCGCGTCGACGCGGTTATTTGCGTCGGGAAACATCACGTAATTTGAGTCCGTGTCACCGTAGATCACGCGGCCCGTGCTGTTCGCCTCGACGTAGCGGGACGTGAATTTGATAACCTCCTGCCCCATCGTGGAGATCGACTCCGCCGTGAGCTCATCGTAGAGGAAGAAGTATTCCCACCCCGTAACGCCGAACAGACTGTTAACGATGGTCTTTCTTACGTCGTATTCTTCGCTGAAACGATTATACTCTGCGGTGTCTGGCGTGGCCGAATTGCGCTTTTTCTTCGCCTCCGATTTCAGCGACAATGCCTCGTCGACAAGCTCCGTCATTACGCCGATCTTATCAAGGCGGAAGGCGGCTCCGTTTGGGGCCTGCGTGAACGGCCCTTTGAACGTCTCCGGGTCAACCCGGCACTCGGGGCTTGCGTTCAGCATCCACATCGTATTCGGGTACAGCGATTCGAGGTCCATCCCGACGACGTGTTCAGCGACGCCGTAGTACGGGTCTCTGACGTAGCCGCCTTTGAACTGATCCTCCTTCTTCTCGTAGACGGTGGTCGGGCCGATCAGCCCCTTCTCGTGGAGCTTCCGCCGTACCATCATCTCGATGAAGTCGTTGTTATTCTCCGCGTCACCGAAGTCAGCGCCGACCGCGTTCGACAGCGCCGCCCGGAACTCAATGATTCCGAGCTTATCGTTGAGCGCGACAACGAGCCGAACGTCGTGGAAGTTGTACCGCAGGAGCTTATCGACGTTTGACTCCCACATTTCGTAGATACCTTCGCCGGAGTGGTCGAGCTTTTCCTCCCCAAGTTCTTCCGCCGCGACCGCATTGAGGGAGTACGACGGGAGCTCGCCGCGCTTGGTCGACTTGTAGGCGTCGAGCATATCGTAGATCACGCGACCCGCGATGTGTGCCCGACCGTTCTTCGACATACCAGCCCACCCACCGCGGGCGAGACGGGCGGCGTCGACGCTCAGCTTCTTCATCCGTTCGAGGATGTACGGGGCGTCGAACCCGATGTTCCACGCGGTCAGCACGTCGGGGTTTACATCGGAAACGTACTGTGCGAAGCCCGCCAGCATCTCCACCTCGGTCTCGTAGTATTCGAGAGCGTCCAGACCTTCGGGGAGACCTCCGGGGAGTACCTCACCAACTGGACGACCGCCGAGCCACACGAAGCCGCGGTATTCACCTGACTCGCTATCTTGGCCGACAATCGAGAGGACTGGTCGTTCTCCCGGCTTCGGAAATCGTCCTCGGTCATCGGTCTCAATGTCGAACGTCAGCACGGAGAAGTCCGTGGTAAAGTCGACAGGTTCTACGGCGGAAGCGGCGATCTCGATTTCGCCGTCGGGAACGCGAATCCCCGTGTAGAGCTCCAAGTCGATGAGCGCACGGTTCTCGTACCACACGTCCGTCTCGAAGTTCTCGCTGAACAGTTCGCGGAGCTCACGGGTAGCGTTCGTTGTCGTCACCTCAATACGGCTCACGTCGTCGCCAAATAGCGAGGTGTACCCGTGTTTGACGCTGACGACGTGTTCGCGCCGCTCGAAGTCGACGAGGGCCTTCACCTCTGCCGTCGGGACGTAGAAGTACGGGTTGAATCCCGTCACGTCGACGGTGTGGGCGTTCATCTCGGCATCGCGCCCGTGGATTCGGAGCCGAGTCTCGTTACCTTCCGTTACTCGTTCTGTGTTGGTGATATACAGGTCTGTCATTGTGGTCTAAGGTTCAGGGAAATCGCAGGTGCGCTCGATACGCACAGCCGCCGCTGGTTGGTCAGGGCCAGCGAACGGAAGTGGGGGGAATTAGAAGTGGATGGAACCGCCGTCGGCTCGGAGCTCGTCGAGAACTCCGTCGTTGTTCATCTCTTTACGGACACCATCACTCAGCAAGATAGCGTCAGAGGCAGACAGCCATCCATCTATCTGCACGTTATCCAGCGTCGTGATGAGGTATCGCTTATCGGGCGTCGCTTTGTATTTCGTCAAGAGTGCGGTGGCTCTCGGGACAATCTCAGAGTACGGGAGCTGATAGTAGTCTACCAGCCACCGATCACCCTCCTCATCGTATGCCTCGACAGCGACAACGCAACTCATCTGGCTGTTCGGAGGACGATAGACAGAGACGGACAGCGGAGGGTCAAAGGTCCATTTCCCATCCTCTTTTTGAACCCTATCCAGAACCATCTCGGGCTCCGGGGACTGTTCTATCAGGGATTCCGCTAACCCTTCACACAGCGGGGACAGAGGGAGCATACCCTGTGGCTTCCCGTCAAACTCGGTGGCGGCGTTCAGTTCTTCAACTGAGAAGCACGCCCGAGGATACGGTAATTGTGGGCTATTCATTTGGCACCGCATCTTCCTACGATAATGTTGACTATATGGCTTGTGCCACCATAATGAAAGTGAAACTGAACGTGTCATTAGTTCACTTCCGTATTATTCTACGCTAAGAGATTTAGGAACCGCTTTCCAGCGACTCTTTGCTATCAGAGTAGAAAGTTGGGCCGGGACCACTCTCGGTCGCCCATTTGCACGGGCAAATATGATAGAAAGATGACTTTTGATCCTCGTTCGGTCCCCACGCACAGAGCGGGCCAGGGCTGATCGGGTAGTTGTCAACGTCGGTTCCGGCGTCTTCGAGCTCTTGGCACAATCGTTCGACTTTGGCCCGGCGCTTCGGCGTGGATTCAGCCGTGATGAAATCATCGTTCATCGGGTAATATCCGCCGACTGCCGCCACATCATACTCGTCCTCAAAGAGCAGGGCGTAGTATTCCAGCTCAAGGAAGATTCCGTCGTTGCGGTACTTCTTCGGCGGGGTCTTGCCCGTCTTGAAGTCAATGACGACGACGCCCGCCGTATCAGGGCGGAAGTCGGGGAGAGACGCGGCCTCAACGATCACGTCAGCGAAACCCATCCGGGGAATTAGCTGGTTCCAGTCCCACACCTCGGCCTCGATGCCGACCGCAGGGAACAGGGAAACGTCGTTGAACTCACGGCACCGCTGAAGCCGGCGAGCCTCGAACATCAGGAAGTTCGTGATAAACGGCTCCGTGTAGTCCATCCACCGGGTGTAATCCGGGGGAAGGTAGATCGTGAGGTCGTCGGACACGTCGCCGGTCTCCTCAAACGCTTCTCGGACGTTGTGGTAGTAGTCCTCGAAGACGGAGTGAATGTTTGAGCCACGACGCATATAGAAATTCGTCGGCTCTCGGAGCCCCCGGATATACTTCAGGTAGAAGTGGTAGGGATTCTTCGCGTACTCCATCAGCCGCGACTTCGAGATGTACGGCATATGCGTGTCGCGTTCCGCCTGAATCTCGCGGGCGGTCTCGAAGTTCGGGGAGTCAATCGCCGGCATCAGCGAAGCTCCTCGGGGTAGTCAACGTCGACGCCGAGCGCAGTCACCGCCAGATCAAATTGATGGGCGGCGTTCGTGAAGTGGGTTCTCGCGGTCTCGTCGGTCGTGAGCTCCGCGAGGTAGGTCAGCAGATTGTACGTCTCTTGGGGGGTAATTGGTCTCATTGTAGTAGGGTTCGAGGGAGCGGTATTACTGCGGAACACGCCGCCGAGGAGCGGGCCGTCCGGTTGACTCGTAGGGCTTGCAGAACTCGGCTACCAGCCACTCCTTCGTCGTCTCGTAGACCGCCGTCTGGCAGACTACGGGGCTTCCGCACGTCGCCCGGTACACGTTCGTTCCGGGGTAGTTGCGAATCTTCAGGCGTTCACCGCACGAGCCACAGCGAGCGTCGGTTTCAATGTCTTCTTCGGTGGTCATAGGGTTCAGGTTCAGAATTTCTTTTTACTGGAAACGATCAGCGTCGTTCGCCTGCCGTTCGAGAGCGCGGAGATGGTCAGTCACGTCGCGCACTTGCGTTGTCCCGTCGTCGCCGGTCTCAAACTCCAGCACGACGTAGCCGCCGGCAACCGCGTGGGCCAGCGCCTCGCTCAGCACCTCCTCGGGTGTGAACCTCATCGGCGCTCAGCTCCGGGCGCGGTAACAGCTCGAACAGTACCGACCGCGAAAGCCCGAGCCGACACGGACGTTCGTTCCGCACTCAACGCACGGGCGACACGGCTTCTGGTTCTGGAGCTGGCGGAACGAGGTTCGGTGGTTCATCGAGCCGCCTCCGCGTCGTCGACGGCAGGAACATCGTCGGTGTCCTCGTAGGTCTCGCGGTAGCCTTCGGCCAGCTTCTCAACGAGGGCGGCGTTCTCAGCCATATCTGCGTGGTTCTCCGCGGCCATTGCCGCGTACACCATTTCGTCCTCGGCGGAGTCACCGACCGCCTCGAAGTTCATTTCGTCTGTGAAGAACGTCCCGAAGAACTCTCGGGAGAACTTGTCGAGACGCCGGGTGAACAACCCGAAGGCGATCACCTTCTCCGTGGTGTCGAGGACGATGGGCTCGCCGTGAGCCATAATTTCGAGGATCGTGCCGATGTTCTTCCAGCTCGATCCGTAGTCGCGGGTTTTCTTCTCGAACGTGTCAGCACCGTTTCGCAGGTAGTCTTGTGTTTTCATTTTTGTAGGGTTCAGGGGTCGGTCGTCGGTCGTTACTCGAACAGGTCGTCCATCGTGGCGATCACGTCGCCGTGGCGGAGCCTGTCGATTTCCACGACGTTCAGCGCCGTCCAGTCACAGCCCGGACAATCGGCTATGTCGTAGAACTGCTGAATCACCGGGGGCTGTACGAACGTCACACCGCAATTCGCACAGTAGAACCGATCTCGGGTGTCGTCGGGGTCTTGGTCAGTTGGGGTCGGGTTCATCACGGACTCTGATTATGTCACCAACGCGCTCGTATTGCAGACCGTCAGCCGTCGTGAACTTGATCGTCCCCGAGGGCATCCGCATAGCGTCAATGACGTTTTCGTACCGTTCGACTTCGCGGCCTTCCGGCTCGTCATAGGGGTAGAGCCAGAGGGTGAACGGGGTCGTCGCCAGCTCAGTCATCGGCGGGAACTTCGGGGGCTTCCGCCTCAATCTCGCCCGTATTCGACGGGGGCCACGGTTGCCGAGCGAGAATCCCCGACACATCGGCCTGCCAACCGTCAGCGTTGACGTTGACCGCCTTATCGTCGAGGTACACGTCGGAGCCACCTTTGCCCATCATCAGGCCGTGGAACCGAACGTCCCACTCAGTCAGGCGGGCGGCGACGATGTGTGCCTCCGTCCAGGGGCGGGCCGTCCACACTAAGAGGGTGTGACCCTCGTAGTAGCGGTCCCGCATCCACTCGATAACATCGTGGTTCGGCCTCTCGTCGCCGTATTCGTATTCATTTTCTGTCACCGTAATCGTGTGGTCAAAATCGACCGAGATGGTCTTTTTCGACGCAATTGGTTCACTCGTCATTGGGGGTAGGATTCACGCTGATCTACGGCGGAAGGTGGGGTGGGGCGTCGGTACAGGGCAATTCCAACCCAAATACAGAGTCCAAACGCCGTCGCCACGACCGAGCCCCACAGATCGAGGCCGATGTACGCTACCAGTATAGCGACCATCGACACGATCACGAGGCCGGAGTGGGTCATAGGCACCGCCGCCCGTCGATTAACCAGCGTCGTCATAGCAGACAGATTCAGCGCCCACCCCGCGAGGGTGAGAACCAAATCCGGCCACTCCATCACTCGTCGTCGGACTCCACCGACAGCGTATCAGGGTGGCCGCGATAGAGGTAGTACGTCGGCACGTCGTCGCCCATCTCTACTTCGAGGCTGTTCAGCTCATAGGCATTGAATACAGACTCAATTAGTTGCATCCCGACAACGAGCCGGTGGTGGTCAGCCTCCGACATTGCCTCTGGAGTACGGTCGGGATTCGGGACCGGGGCAGAGTCGATCATTACTCGCCCTCCGCGGTTCCAGCCTCGAACGCGATGTAGAACACACCGCGCTCGTCGGGTAGTTCGAGTTCCAGCTCGCTGATTTCAAACGAGCGGAAGAACTCGTAAAGCGCCGCCGCGAGGAACGTTGCGATTTCCTCCTCGGTTTCGCTCATCGGTACTTCTTCAGGTTCAGGGGTGGTCGTTGATTCACTCATCTTCGTCGTTGTGTTGCCAGCACCGATCTCCGGGCTGGTCGACCGTCCGGGTACACCGCGATCCGGCATCAGTCAGCTTCCCGCACTCCGGCTCAGCCTCAGATTTGTCGCTGAAATTCAGCGGAAGCGCGGTGTCTATCTCACCGATCTCAACGAGCGCCAACAGGTGCCCGTAGGTCGGGTTGTAATTCAGCACCTCCACGATCCGCCCGGAGGCCGCGAACGGCTCCCCCGGTTGGGCGCGGATCGTTTCGAGGCGGTAGGTGCTCATTGCTCGTCCCCCGCTTCCGCCTCCGCCTCTCGGATAATCTGTTCGAGAACATCTGGCGGGATTTCAGCCAGCCGTTCATCCTCGGTGATTCTCCGGTAGAGGTGGTGGGCCAACACCAGAACGCGCAGAACGTCCTCGTTACCCGTCTCCTCGTATTCGTGTTCAAGGAGGTGCATCGTATCGACCGACATTACTCGAAGGAGCGACAGCGCCTCGTGGCCGTCAAGAATCGCCGCCGCAACTTCTTCGAGCGTGGTCATTGCGGAACCTCCTCGTCGTCGGGATCAACGATCTTCGTCGGGCTGATCCACGGTTGACCGAGTGCCCACCGTCGACGAGCAACCTCGGCGTGATACTCTTTGTCGAGTACCGTCTCCGGGGCGTGCGTCGGAAGCGGGACCGTATCGAGAAGGCCGCACTCCGGGCAAGGGCGGTCGCCGTGGTCGTCGACGTAACAGACGATAGGCTCGCCTGCCGTCACCGAACACTCGGGGCAAACGAACGTCCCGAGCTCAACGGCTTTGAACAGGCAGTACGCCCCACCGAGCCACGGGCCGGTTTCCCATTCCCACGCATCGGCGGAAGGGTTGTAGATTCGGCGGGACAGCACCTTTACCACGCGGTCGTAGTCGGCACGAGTTCCAATCGGGGTAGACGGATCGGACCCCATCAGTATTCACCGCCGTCTGTTTCCAGAGCGGCGTCGACTACATCGTAGGGTTTCTCCGGCGCTGAGGGAATCGCGTCGGTGAAGTAGAGCGGGTACATCCACGTCAGCGGGCGAGAGTCGGACACACCGTGGATCGTCGCGGTCGGTGCGCCCCACACCCCGATTGACTCCTCGTAGTCACCGGGAGGGCTGATCGACCCGGACATAATGACCGGGACGAGGCCGTTCAGTCCGAGGATGTGTTCGATTTTCGTCTCGTGGAAGTGACCACGGTACGCTATGTCGAACTTGTGGCGGCGAACCCACGTCCCCCATCGCTCCAGGGCAGATTTAGTGCCGATGTGCGAGAGGGACTTGTGGCCGTGTCGAAGGTGGCCCCGCCAGCGTCCGTTCCGCATCGTGAAGTTCGTGAACAGCGTGGATTCATTTTGAATCACGGTCACGTTCGTCATCGAGGAGGCCGCAACCAGCCGGGTCAGCATCTTGTAAACAACCGTGTCAGCGTTAGCCCCCGCAGACGGCCCTTTCACCCGCAATTCGCCGTGGTTGCCGGGCTGACACACCACTTGAACGGTTGGGAAGCGGGCCGCGAGTTCCTGAATTTGCTCGAAGTAGAGCTCAACCGCGAGGTCGATCTGCTCATCGAGATTCAGGCACAGCTCGTGCGCTTGCGACGGGAAGATACCTTCGCCGGTCACAATGTCTCCGCCGAGTAGGAGGTGGGCCGTATCGAACACGGAGCCAGCGGCCTCCTGCCGGTCAATGAGCTCCATTGCGCGGCGGGTAACTTCGCGGATACGCTCGGCGGCGATCTCGTCGTCGAAAATGACGTTGCCAAATTCGTCGTGCGAGAGAGCGCCAATGTGGTCGTCCGTTCGGTGGATAACCACATCCTCGTGGCCGATCTCAGCGACGAGACCACCATCCGCCAAGACGGGTGGCGTCACATCGAGAAGCGCATCAAGGCGAGCATTGAGCTTCCGAAGGTGCTCGTTGCGAATCTTCGTTTCAGTCTGTTTGGACAGGGGGGAGGTGTCCGTCGGTACAACAGTTGGCCGTGTTCTCCGACGGGGCTGTTCGGTCTCTGGTTCGGGGGCGTCGGCTACCTCATAGACTCCAGAGGAGTCTCGGTTGAATACGTAGCCTTTCTTCCGCAGGCGAGAAATAAAGCCTCGGACGGACGATTGGGCGTAATTCAGCGACTCAGCGATCTCGCTGGTCGTCGCCGGCAATTGGTCGAGAACGGACTGCTCCGCAGGAGATGGGATATGGGTCATTTAGGGTTCGGATCGTGTTGGAATATCTGTACGAGAGAGTGGCGTCGAAATCCGGGGAGAAGGTAGATCGGCGTCTACGTGTGTGCGTCTCGGCACTTCGTACAGAGGTCTGGTCGACAGAATCGGGGGGCCTTCAGCCATAGCGTCTCGGCCTTCCACCGATTGTAATTGTAGCTGAGAACTTTGTCGATCTCGTCTCTGGTACAATCGCTGTCGTGTTCTGGTGTTCGCTCGTCGAGGAATGCGATGATTTCCTCGCTTGATACACCAAGGTTCGTGAGCTGGCTCAACAGCGCGAGCTTCATCTGGTGGCTCTGGTCCCCGTGGTCGTAGATTTCAGGATCATCCACAAACGCGAGGAGACAGGGCTTTTCTTTCAGAAGCCGCGGAATATGCTCAGCCGTCGCACGAATCGCTTGCGAGTCGTAGCGGCTCACGCGGTTCGGATCATACGTCCACTTACCGCCGTTGGACTCGCTGGCGTCGTCAGCCAGCTTGATTCGGTGCTCAACGACTTTGCCAGCCTGCCGGGATTCAACGCGGCGGGATTTAGGCGGAAGCGGGCGAGGTTCCGCCGTCAGCCGCTCGTAGTCGTCGGCGGTCAACGTCGCCAGCTCCTCGATGGAGACCGGGACGCAGTACCGCGGCTCCCCGAAGTTCCGAGTCGCCCCCTCGTGGAGCGTATTCGGAAGCCGGGTCAGCCGGGAGAGATCGGAAGAATCAACGTCAACCCATAGGCTCACGTCTTTGCCGGATTGCCGATCTATTTCGGCCAGAAAGTCGTTCGCAAAGGACTTCAGCCCCCGCTTGAACTGCGAGGACGAGCCGATCTCCGGGTCGAGCACCGGGAAATCGAGGTAGAAGTGAACGCCCTTATGGCCGGAGAGCGCCGCCCGCCACACATCGGCGTGACCGCTTTCTACCAGCGTTTGTGCGAACGGATTGATAGCCAGCTTCAGGAGCTTGGTCATATCCGCTCGCCACGCCGCCCGATCTGCCTCACCGGGAGACGATGGTCGACCGTACATCCCGCCGGACGGAATATCGAAGTCGAACATCAGCGTGTCCACATCGGGGATTCCCCCCTCAGTCGTGTGACCGCGGGGGAACCCGTACACCGAGATATACGCCGGTTCATCGGACATAGCCGACACCGCCCGGAGAACGGCCTCGGGCGCTTCCGCCGTAATCTGTGACTTGCCCACTCGGCGGGGATACGAGGTGGCCCACTCAGCGAGCGTTTCTTCGAGGTGCGGATTCATCGTGGTTATCATCGTGTGAGCGTCCCCTGTTTCGAGCCGTCAGTCGCCGGCTCTGGCTCCGACTCTGGCTCAGGGTCGGCCTCGACTTCTGTCTCGTCGGATTCGGAGCCACCGTACAGCGGTGTCGACAGAACCTCTTTCAGCTCGTCTTCAGCCTCGGCCAGCTCCTCGTCGAGCGACGTATCTTCGAGGATATTGACCGTCTCACCCGTGATCGGGTGCGTGACGACCATCGCCTCGGGAGAGCAGTACCGCTCAACGTACTTTTCGGCCTGATCTGCCGGGAGAGTCGCCCTGACGGTCTCGGCGGCGGTCTCCACGACGCCCTCCCAATCAATCTTGGACTTGTAATCCATATAGGAGGCCATCGGAGACGCTTGCCACGTAATCGGGTTGTCGTCGTGACGGATCACGTAGCCCTTCGTGAACATATTTTCCAGCGAGCGTCGAACGTCGCGGTCAGTCACGTTGTGGCCGCCCTGGATCAGCATTTGCTGAATCTCCGCGACCGTGTACGACGACGGCTTTTCACGCAGGAGGCTCAGAACCTCAATGTCGTGGCCGCGAAGGTTGAGCGCAGATCGGAGCATCTTTTCTCCGAAAATCACCATCGCGTACCAGCAGTCGACGGGCGTCACGATCATCACGCGCTCGTTGTCGTCGAGGAACGTCAGCATCCGTTCAGCGTGGTGGTACAGCGCGACCGCCCGCATAAACTTAAACAGGCGTTGATTGTCGCGCCGAGCCTCGTTGAACATCGGCGGAATTACCTCGGCTTCCGCGATTGCCTCAGCCGCCGGGTTCCAGAAGGTCGCCATCGGCTTCTCGCTCTCGCGGCGCGTGCGGAATATCTCGGCGGTCTCGAAGACGCCGGTCATATATTCGCGGATTTGCGCCGCCCGCTCCTCGCCCACCGAGGGCTCAAACGTGCGGGCCTCAACGGCGGCCTGAAGGGCCATCACCGCCTCGGTCTGTTCGCGGGAGCCGTCCGATGTGAGGATCAGCGCCCGATTCTTGATCTCGGCGTAGTCGTTGAGGTTAATGTCCTCGTTGTCAGTCGCAATCTGGAGGATCAGCGTGGCCGGCGGGTCAATCGTTTTGTCGACGACTTCCCCGAGGGTCACGTCAGTCACCTTCCGATTCGAGGGCCGACCGTCACCGTGGTCCTTCAGAATCGGCTCCCACGTTTTCTCCATCGAGGCCAAATCGCCCCAATTGTGGACGGGGCGCTGGTTCATCTTGTCGAACTCGTAGTAGAGCGCGGTTTCCGAAGCGGTCGTCGGCACCGTGTAGACGAGGTTTTCGTGGTTCGTGAACGTCGAGGACGCCGAGTTGACGCTGTGGGTCTTACCGGACGACGAGGGGCCGTCGAAGATAATCAGGCCGCCCATCGGCATTGCCAGCGCCAACGTGAGCAAGTTGTGATCCTCGCCCGCCGTCGGGTAGTCCTTCGCAAGTTGCAGAACCTCGTAGAGTGACGGGACAGCCGGAGTCTCGCCGTCACTCATCGCCGTCGTCGCCCTCCTCGGTCAGTTTCTTGGCGAGGATGCGAGACATTAGATTGCGCTCAGCGTTCTCACGGACGAGCTCGCCAAGCTCCTTCGAGACGGCTTCGAGGTCGTCGCCATCTTCGAGGGTTGCGGTCACGGACTCGAATACTTCGACGGGCTCGAAGCGTTCGAGCTGAACTTTACGGCCATAGCTGGCGGTGTATTCAGTCAGTTTCATTTCGGGTTCAGGAATTTCTCTGGAATCGATACGGCCCACGACCGCCCGCCGATTACACGGTGAAAGTTACCCCCGGAATACGGCGGAAGGCGACGAGGATCGGGGAGGTGTGGTCAGCACCCCCGACGCTCAGCCTCAGCGGTTGTGGATTTCTTGGAGGATCGTTTCTTCGCTCACGGCGTCGATCATCTCGTGGGTCAGCGGAGAGTCGGCGTTGTCAGCCGTCTCGTAGAGCTGGTCGAGGATCGTCGCGTCGTCCTCCACGCCGAAGGTAGCCATCGCACGGATGAACCCATCGACGGGACCGGGGAGCGCGTCAGCGGTGGCCTCAGCGGCTTCCGCCGTGGTCTCCTGGGCGGGAGCCGTCGTCGCCGTCGCGGTCGCCCCACCGTCAGTTTCGACGCCGGGCGTCTGCTGGACGGGAGCGCCCACGGTGTTGTCCATCACGACCTGCGCCCCGGTAACGAGGTCGATCAGCACCGGGTAGTGGAAGTCGTACTTGTCGCCGGGACGAACCTGTTTGAAGTACGCCACATCCATCCCTTCGAGGTCTTCCCGAAGATCGAGCGGGGAAGCGAGCCAGTTGGACAGGCTTTCCGTCTGGAGAACCGCCGCGTCGCCCTGTTCGCTCAGGAGCTTTGCGAGGCGCTTTGCCGACGAGCTCGGCTTCTTCGCGCCCTGTTCCCACATAATGATGTTGCCAACCTCGTATGCACCATCATCCTCGACGAACTCGCCGTCAACGTAGACTGCGGTCGAGTCGGGTTCGCCCGAGATCGGGTCCGACGAGAGCGCCGCCGCAACCGGAGCGTAGTGGTAGGTCTCACGGAAGCTCTCGGAGTGGCGCTCCGGGGCATCGAGCACGCCGAAGTCCTCGCCGTCGAGGAACCCGAGCGCGTTCCACGAGAACAACTTGAGCTTGTCGGGCTTGTCCTTCCGGGCCATCAGAACGCCGTCCACGAGGGTTACGTCGCCCATCACGAAGCCGATAGACTGCCCGCCTGCGTTCCCGACCACCAGCCGCTCGACGTGACCACGAATGGTCGTCTCGGGGGTGATCGAGAAGTTAATGTCGTTGTATTCGTTGTCGTTGCCACTCTGGCCGCCAAAGTTGTATTTGGACATTGTTGTGTGATCTCCTATTGGGAGAGAAGACGCCGCCAAAGAATGGCGGCTGAAAGAGACGGGCGTGGTCAGCGCCCGCAGAGTCGAAAACCGCAGACCGCAGACTGCAAACAGAGAACGTAAAAGACGAGTCAACGCCCCCCGAAGGGGGCAGAGCTACACCGAGGAATCGAACCCCGGTCGGGGGAGCCACCCGTAGCTACCAATCAAATATGCACGGACTCAGAGGTTTGTTCAGCGGGCGATACAACTCGTGGAGCAACTGTCTTAGAAGGCCTCGAAGCCCCGGAGGAATCGAACCTCCTTTCAGCACCAGCGGCGGAAGTGGCTTCGAGTAATTTTGGGGAAAGTTGAGGGGTCTTGTGGAAGCGTGCGCCTGTGATCGCACGTACCTAACCGAACGGTGGACAACGAGGAGAAGTGACAACCTCGGTCCACAGGAGCAACGCTGGAGTCGAACCAGTCAGAGCGCCAAGTCGCTCCGCCGCCCTTTTGTCCTCACTATACTATTCGTTGGAAACATCTTAAAGCTATCTAAAATTCTTTTTTCCGAAAACTCTCCGTGGATCGCCCGCACACTTATCCCCTCAGAAAGTAAGGATATAGCGTGGTATGCGGGTAAATGACAGAGAGTGAACTTAGACCGTACAAGGTGTGTCCTTTCTGTGGCGAACGGGTATTCGCCAGAGGACTCTACCTCCACGTTCTCAACACCCCCGATGAGGTACACGGGGGGGAGGACGAGGTTCCCGAGGGATTCAGCGCAAGCGACGTTGAATCCGTGGGAAAAGCGGCTAAAGATGTTGCTGACGAATCCGACGACCACGCTGGTCTCAATGTAATGTGCAAGTTCTGCGGGGAGGTTTACCCCGACAAAGAAGAACTTGGCAAACACCTATCGCTGATGAAGCGGGTTGACGACCCTGTTCACCCGGAGAAAGCAACCCCGGACACCGCTGGATTAAGTGTCCCTGAGAATACCTCCCCGGTTCGCAGATCATCGCGCTTCCAGATCAGCGCAGACAACCCAATGGCGCAGTTCCGCCGGGAACGAGCCGCTGAGCAAACTCCAGACGAACTCAAGTTTGTGCCACTTGAGGAAATTCTGGAACTTCGAGATTGGGCACGAGAGCGAGAAGGCAAATCAGGTGCATACGTCAAAGTTGCCGGAAAACTCGACGACCTCGTTGAGAAATACGGCTGACGTATGGCGGAAGGCGGCGACGATCAGAGGCCGCCGTCACACCCCTAATTGCTCCTTCAACGTCTCGCTGTCGTAGTCCCTGTTTTCCGTCCACGAGGAGAGCTGTTCAGCCAGCTCGATGATCTCCACGATTCCTTCGGCGGTCTCGTTCTCACCATCTTCCAGGCGTGGATAGATTTCATCGACATAGAGCTCCATATCCGGCGCTAAGGCCAGCGAATACGGGCCGATGATCTCGCAGATTCGAGCTATGTCGTCGCGTCGAGTGATCGTGACGATGAAGTTCCCGGCATCGGTCTCACGGACATTCGAGTAGATGCCGTTTTGAATACACCAGTCGTCGAAGAACGCCATCACGATCTCTCGATTAATTCTGACTCTGAAATCGGTGTGTATCCCGAATCCGTGGCGAGTCTGTTGGTTCTGTTGGGCGCTTACACTCAGACTCCCTCTGGTATCGAGGAGCCCCGCGATGTAAGCGGTAGTCACCGCGCTTTCGTCGTCTACCATTGATTGTCGTAACCATCTGAAGGGGGATATTTGTAGTTTCATTGCTGTCGATCCTCCGCCTGCATTTTCGGAAAAAAGAATTTCAGATAGCTTTATATCGTCTTAGAGCGTTTATTAGGTAGAGAACAACCGTGAGAGGGTTCTCTGTCTGATACCTCTAATAGTATCTACCCGTTAGACTACTCTCTCTAAGACTACTACCTATACTATACTCTACGTAGACTACTCTACGTAGACCACATAGAAGGAGAATATATTGGTGGACCTACCTTCCGCCGTATTATAGGAGGGACTAAATCTCCTACAATATGTTCTCCTAAAATGTGATCTCCTATATTATAGGTGGTAGAAGTTAGCTCGGTATCTTCTGACTCCTCTCGATCTACGTTGTCTCCTCTTTACCGATGCCGTTTGATGAACTATCTGAAGAACCATTAGTATCGCCTGACACCAAGAACGCCACCAAATTCCACCCCGATGAAGCTCCTGCCGGTCAAGAAGAATACTGGAAGCGACTCGCTGGCTACAACTCCGGTGTCTACAACGGCTTTTGGGAAGATGCCACCGAGATTCGTCGCCTCGACAACCTCGGTGTCTTCGACTCGATCAGCTCGCAACTTGAGCTGACGACCCACCAAAAGCGGATGGGACGAATGCACTTCGACGAGCTGAACATCCGCGAGATCGGCTACTCCGTCGAGCTGATCTCCTTCGCTGTCTGCGCCGTCGTCGCCGCTGAAGACGGACGCCGGTACTCCCCGAGGGCCAACCCGGAGAACACCGACTCCGAATTTGTCCGAATCGCTGACTCGCTTGATCTCCGCCCGAGGCTCATTGAGCGAGCAATTCGGGTGATTAAGGAGGAAGTCAATGCGTAAGCCAGACTTCCGCATTATTACCGACACCCGAGAAAAGCTCCCCTACGATTTCGTCACCCACCGCGGCCCGGTCGAAGCCTCCGCCCTGGAGACCGGCGACTACACCATCGAGGGATTCGAGGATGTATTCGCCGTCGAACGAAAGTCGCTGTCCGATCTTCTTCGGACGGTGACGTGGGGCCGAAAGAACTTCCAAGCAGAGCTGAACCGCGCCGCCGATCTCGCTGAGTTCGTCGTTGTCATTGAGGCGTATCCCGACGATCTCAACGATCACATCGAGGAATACGGGCGGAAGGTCCACCCCAATTCCATCTTCGGCTCGCTGAAAGCGTGGGAAGAATATCAGGGAGTCCCGTTCTACTGGTGCGGCTCCCGCGAGAACGCCGAACAGGTGACGCTCGATTTGCTCACCGAGTGGTACGATACCTACGGGGTGTCGTTCTCGTAGAGATACTGCATCTCGATTGCCAGCTCTTTCGCACACGACCGGCAGGCAAACTCTTTGCGACTGCCGGGAGGGTGCATACTCCAGCCATCTTCGGTTTCGTAGAGTGGCATACCGTTTAACCGCGGGCCACCGCAGAACGCACACGGCGTCATTACTTCTTCCGCATCAGGCGATTTGCTCGCGCTCGGGCTTCATCGCTCATCGTGTAGTACGGGTGTCGACTGGCCCACACCCGTTCGAGGAAATCGGTGGCGCACGAGTCGCAGAATGCCAGCTCTTTTTCCTCGTCGACGATCACCGCTCGATCTCCGCACGTCTTGCACCAGTCGAAGTTCAGGTCACTCATTTTACTTTCTTCCGGGGGTAACCAGAACCATCAGGAACCCGCCAATCGTGACGATGATTCCAAACAAAATGTTCGAGCCACGGCTTTTGTTTGGTTCCGTAACTGTGGCTTCGTAGCAGGTTTGGCCCCACCCGTAGGGATCGTCAACGCACGAGATTGCGGTCGTCTGAATTTCAGTTGGGCTCAATACACTTGCCGTCAGCAGTATTAGCCCGAGTATCAGAACGCCAGCTCCGACGGCCTGGAGATTCATTCGCCACCCTCATCGAGTCTGTTTCGCGTGCCAGCACTACATCGGTTGCAGGGCTTCGATTCCTCTGCGGTTACGATCTTCTTGAGTTGCATAATGCGCCCCCAATCTCCGGGGGCAGGCTCCCGGCGGCTGTCGAGGCCGCTGGTGCGCTACGTGCGCCGGAAGCGGAAGGGGAAGGAGGATGATCGGCTACGAGCCGGAAGCCGCCAGCGGGCTTCGTAGCGCCCTACTCGGCGTTGCCCTCCTCCATCGCCATCAGCAAGTTGTTAATGCGCTCCTCGCGGGCCTCAAACTCCTCCTTACGCTCGCGGAGGCTCTGGCTGTACCGTTCGACAGTCGCCAGCCCGCGCTTCTGCTTGAAGGATAGTTCGCCGCCGTTCTGGACTTCAGCACGGCGACGCTCGCGCCTCTCGTACTCGGTCTCGATAACCTCCATCGTCTCGGCGGGATTGTCGAGAATCCGCCGGGCTGTGAAGTAGTAATCTTCGAGGGAGCCATCCTCGGACTTCCCGCGGAACGAGTGAGTCAGCGCGTAGGTCAGCCCCGAGTGAAGCACCCACTTGTTAATCCGCGAGTGGGAGCCACCCTCAGTCTGACTTCGCGCCTTCGCATCCTGTGCCGCCGCGTTTGCCAGATACTCAGGGAGACCGAGCAACTGGTAGTATTCCGAGACTGAGTAGGGGAGTTCCGCGAAGTCCATCTCGATCTCCAGCGCCTCGCTGATTATTTCGAGGAGGTAGTCGCGGATAGCTCCCATCTGATCGAGCAGGTCCATAATCCAGTCGTGGTACTCCGAGGGCTGACCGACGTGGCGGCGGGTCAGCTTCTCGGTCAACGCCCGGAAGCTGTTATCGCACGCCGTATCGTAGGCGAATCCCCGAGCGTAGAGGCTCATAGAGCCGTCGAAGGAGTTGCCCGTCTGAATCCCCACGTAGAGCGGCTGTCGGCCACCCGGCGGGTGGATCAGCTCGTCCGTGAGGTAAATGTCGCCGTGGACCTTCCGCCCGAAGTCGTAGACGCGGAACTCCCCGATGATCGAATCGTTGAGATCGGCGTCCTCGAAGGCATCGGCCCACGGAGACCACGCCTCGACGGGATTGATGATGGTGTACCGCTCACTCGATACGGCGTACACCATCGAGTCTCCTTCCGAAATATCCCCGTTCGTGAACGCCTCCGCGAGTTCCGGGTTCACCACCGCGTTCGCCGTCGTGATCGGGATGTTGTGTTCCCGACCGGGGTTGAACGGGTTAGTTACCTCGATCTCGCTCGTCGTCGCCGTCGGGAGCTGGCGAATCGCGTCGGAGAAGCATAGCTCCGGGCGGTCGTCGAGGCCGAGTTTCCCGAGGATGCTTTCAGGCATCTCCATCTGGAAGTTGTCGAAGGCCGTCGCGCCCGCGAAGGGGATCGTGTAGTATTCGCTCATCGTCACACCGGCACCGCTCTCTGCGTCGCTGTGGTCACTCATAGTCGGGTTCAGGTTCCCCCTCTTTCGGGGGAAGCGTCGCCGGGGAGTTGCACCCCGAGGCCGCTACTCAACGCTCAGCTCAGCCGCACAACGCCCATCCGCACCGGCAGTAAACGCACCCGCCCTCGGGAATCAGGTTCGGATTTCCACACGACGGGCACCGCTCGGGGATTCTCACGGGCACCCTCCGATACCGAGAAGATACGCCCCGTAGGAGTAGACGAGAACGCAGGCCGCTAATCCGATGGTCGCCCCCAACGACACGAGGTTGACGCCGAACATCAGTCGGCCTCGCGTTCGGGGTAACGCTCCATCAGCGCCTCCGCTTCCGCCATAATCCGGCGCTCAGCATCCTCTTGGCTTTCCTCGTCGGACGGATCGAGGACCGGCATTACGCGGGTGGCGATTCGCTCCAGCTCGATTATATCACCATCGCGTTCCTCATACAGCGAGAGAATTGCGACGTGTTCTTTCGGCGGAAGGCCGGCGGTGTCAACGACCAGCTCGTAGAAGCGGTCGACGTACTGATTCGCCCACACCCGACGGAACGCCGGGCGGAGGTAGTATCCACCCGCCGAGAGTGGTCGGGAAGACTCGCCAATCGACCAGCTCCAGCCGTTCGGGAGATCGAGGCTACACATTACGCCGACACCTCCACGATCTTCCAGTCGAGGCCATACGTTTCGACGATCTGCTTTCTCGGGTCGTCGTAAGCGTCGAAGTTTACTTTCAGATACCCATCGTCGGCCCGGTCGATGTGGTGAACTCGATTCTCGAAGGTTATCTGTTCGCCACGCCGACTTTCCAGAACGAGCTTGCTAAGCGGGTCGCCCATCGCTTATCGCCCCTCCTGATCCGCCTTCTCCAGATTCTCGATTGTGTCTTGGAGGTTGTCGTCAAGTGTCCGAGCCGATTTTGCGCCCGCACACGCCAGCCGCGTAATCGCGGAGAGGTGGAGAATCGCCTGTCGAACCTTCGCGTCTTTGTGCGTATCCCCGAGCGCATACCGAGCGGATTCCGAGGCGTCGATGATGGTCTCGAACTCGGCCTCCATCTCCCCGACGAGCCGCTGTCGGTCAATGGTCAGCTCGTCGGCAAGAATCCGGGGCTTGAAACTCATCGCGCCCTCCGCCCGCTCTCGTGGTTCCGCGAGATTCGGAGCGCCGCGTGGTAGCGTCCCGGCCAGTAGTCAGTCGGGTAGAGGTTCTTCAGCGTGCTGTTCGTCACCGATTGGTAGTTGGTCATTTTCCGCATAGGGTTCAGGTTTCAGCCCCTTTTCGGGGGCAATCCGATTCGGGGAGTCGAACCCCGAGGCCGCCGCTACCGGTCTCTACAACACCATATATCAATCTGAGAAAAGATTGCATTGATAAGAGTGAGCTACTGAATATTCATTTGAATAGGATGCATCCGGACTCTGTTGAAGTTAATTTGCCGACCGTTGAATATGCCGAAGATTATACATATAAAATCCATCTCAAAATAACTGCATTTCTTAATGGTACTGATACTTTTGAGAAGAATACGCTCGAATTTCGTTGCCAGCCGATTGGAGAGAACTACGATCTTACCTATCTGAGAGTAGTGCTCAAAGACTGGTCACAGGTAGTGGAAATCCGTGACTTTCTCGCCCACCACTTTTCCGACGATTCAATGGAGAGGCACAGAAAGACCATAGAGATAGACGAGGGAATTTATACACTACGTCCGAGGCGGAGTGAAGGTCGCAGTATAGACGGGCTGGATGAGTTTACGATAGATGCAGACACCTCTGACAACCGTGTGGAATTTGGCGGAATGGCCTCTATGACTCCCTATTTCCATACCTGTGAGGAAAAAGACTCAGATGGTCCACCAGATTCCAACAACGCAGACAAGATATTGGGATTTTTTGACGAAATCATAGCTCTGCACCCTACATATGATCCCGATTCGGAGCCATCGAAAGTTGACACAGTATTCGATCCACGCAATGTTGAGGAGCAGTTAGCTTCCCTAACTGGATCAGATAGCTCAATGTTTGAAGATTATCAGAAGGCAGTACGCGAGTTTGAGAAAGGAGAATACAAAAATTCGATTCGTGATCTTGGAAGTGCTGGTGAGGGCCTAATCAAACGGCTTTGTGAGCACATCTATGAATCAGACGACATTCCATCCGGCCACGGGCGTCGGCTGAATAAATTAGATAAAACCGAAGACGGCGTCCCCTCTATGATAGGGAAAGCGATCTCGCCTATGTGGTGGTTGCGGAATCGTTCTTCTCACCCTTCGGCAGACGGTATTACCAGAGATGAGATACAGTACGCTCATCTCTGTTTCCAAATCGCTGTGGAGAAATACGTCGAGGATTTTCTTGACGAAGAAGATTAACAGTCTATCTCTGCCAACGGGTCAAGTAAGATAGTCGCGGTCCCCTCGATTACTCGGTCGCCTTCCGCCGTAACAACGCGAACATCACACGAGTAATTCCCACCGCCGAGGTCGACGATGATCTCCGCGACGCCGGTCAGCCGCTCACCGATTGAAACGGGCTTCAGGAAATCGAGGTGCTGATCGAGGTACACAACGATGGAATCTCGCGTCCCGAATTTCGCCAGCGCCGCCGAAATCAGCGAGCTGGTTAACGCTCCGTGAACGATATTTTCGCTGAAACGCGAGCGCCGCCCGGTTGGGCCGTGGAGGTGGAGCGGGTTTTTGTCGCCGGAAAGATCAGCGAATAGCTGGACTTCCGGTAGATCGAAGCGGGCGCTGTGCGTTCGGGTCTGTCCTTCTTCTAAGTGGTCTACTGCAAGGCTCATTTTGGGTTCAGGTTTTAGGTCATTGGTCGACGGGCGGTACTACTCGGCGTCTCGTATCCCGAGTTCGACGGCGCGGGCCGCGAACCGTTCGTGTGCGATTTTGATGTGGCTCACTCCGTCGACTAATTCAGGATCAGTCAGCTCGCCAGCCGTCAATCGCTCCGACGTATTCAACGCGGTCGTCAAACACGAGACGATCAACGAGACCGATTCTCGATTGATTTGAGGGGAGTCGTGTTCGTATTCTCGTCTCATAGCGATCCATTGCATCCCCGTTCCCCGGTTGATATTCGCGTGGGGAAGATCGAGAGCGGGGCGCGACTCCCGCCGATTACGCTACTCGATACCGCCTTGAATCAGCCGCTCAGTCCCACCGTCGGACGCCGCCCTGTCGTTCCAGCGACGCGACTTCCCGACCGTGGGTAACAACGCGGTGCCACCGCTCGCGGAGGTTAATCATCGGGTGGTCGCCCCCGGTGTGGCGCACCGTACCCCGGACGTAGCCGCCGACTACCGTCTCGCCGTCGTCGTCGTAAATCGGAGCGAAGTCACGCGGAACGTGCCGCCCCAGGAGCGACGACGCCGGGCTGTGGTTGAAGCCGAACGAGGTCGGGAGAATCCGTCCGTCGTAATAGGTCACGCCGGTATCGGTGTCTCGAATCCCGAGGCCAGCTCCGACCTTCGTCGGCTCGTAGTTGCCCGCCGGGAAACTCTCGGGGGCCTGTTCCACGCCGTCGACGGTCTCGGTGAGAACGCCGGACGAGAGGGGCTTGAAGATAGGGACGTCTTCTGGCTCGAAGTCCTCGTCCATCGGGATGAAGAACCACTCGCCCTGTCGAACGATGTGGTTTCCAGAGCGGAGCATCCATTGGGTCGGACGCCGCTCGAATACGCTCATCCCCTCGGCCTCGGCTTCGCGCACTTCCGTCGGAGTCAGGAGATCGAGGGCATCTTCCATCACGCGAATGTTCTCCATTTCCTCGGGATCAAGGCGGAAGGCGAAGCGCCCGGTGTTTCGGCGGTTCACGTTCGCCGTCTGATCCCGCCCGACGACGTAGCCGAAGCCCTGGGAAAATTCGACGAGCTTCACGCCGCTTCCCGTCCGAACCCCGGTAATATCTTCGAGGCGTTCGCCGCGCTGGAGGAAGCCATCGAGGGAGGTGAGCGGAAGTTCGCCGTGCGCTCGGGGAGCTGGTGAAACGTAGGAGTAGCGACCGACCGCCCAATCCTCGTCGTTGTTAATCACGAGGCCGTTGTGGGTCCGAATCGCCGCAATCGTGCGGTGGTGCATCAACCGCCCGGAGCCGTCGACGTTTTGCCGCCCGATCATAGACTGCCCGGAGTTCCACATCGCCGCGTTGTCTCCCCGCGTCATTTCGTGGGCCGGGAATTTCATCTCGCGCCACGCCTTCGCCACCTCGGTTTGGCTGGAGTAGACAGCCTTCCCGCTCACTTCGTAGTCGGGGTGAATCAGCTTCCAGCCGTAGGCCGTCTTTGCCCACTTGCGGTCGGGGTGAATCTCATCAAGGAGGGCGATTGCGTCGCCAATTCCCTCGGGAAGCTCGGCGGCGTAGAAGGCTTCGAGGTTTTCGGCAGTCGGAAGTTCGAGGCCAGAAAGATCGAGTCGAATTTCCACGTCGTCGTTGGTCTGGTCGTTGTCGATACCGTAGCTACCGCTGGTCTGGTCGTACATTTTGTTTTCAGGTTCAGGTTTCAGCCGACTATCCGGGGTCGGCGTTCGGTGCCAATTCCTTCCCCCTACATTTTCGGGGGAAGCGTCGTCGGGGAGTCGAACCCCAATATTTCCACTCGACGCTATACGCTCAATCGCTCAGTCCCACTCCGGTTCTTGGACTTCCACGGCACCGATCATCCGGTCGGCAAAGTGGAGGAAATCTTCTCGTCGATTCTCGTCGCCATCCCACGTTGAGATGTATTCCCGGTAGTCTTTCAGCACCGACAACAGTAGGTTGTATTCCTGTTGGTACTCTACGTCGATTACAATTGGGTATGATTCCATCTGAGTATTCTATGTCAGTAGGAGACTCCATCGGTAGGAGACTCCGTAGTAGGCGGCACCTTCCGCCGTATTTTAGGAGAACATAATCTCCTATATATTATACAGCTATACTACAACGCTTCGTCCAGCTCGATCATTTCGCCGTTGTAAATCAGGTACGTCGTTGCGGGACGACCGCTGTCGAATAGAATCGTTTTCTTATTCGTCAACTGCGTCGAGCTGATCGGTGTCGGTTCATCGGTTGGGTTGTTTGGATTTGGCTTAGGTTGCATTGTCGTTTTCTGCGAGGTACATCGCTGAACGCCCATCTTCCAGCGAGTAGATTTGCCAGACGTAGATCGCCCCCCGAGAATCTTTGACTCGCTCCATCAGGGAGAACGGCATATCCGCGTATTCCCCTTCAACGAGGAGCAAGCCTCGGTAGCGTCCATCGTATTCCATCCGGCGAATCCGCGAGGTATTCTCGAAGTCGTCGACGAGTTCGTTGAGAAGCTTTCGCCCCATCAGATCATCACCTCGGCGTCGTCGTCGAAGTCGGGGAAATCCAGCCGGACTTGAATCGTTCCGGTGCCTTCGTGGAAGTAGCGGATGAACAGATCGCCCACCGTGAATCCCGTCGAGCTGGCGGCATCGAGGAATTTGAACGCCGACACATTTCGCCCGTTGAGATACAGGTGAATCCGAGCGTTGTGATCGTTCTCCGGGTTGCAGAGCATTACCGATCCCCGGTCAGCGTATTCCGCGCCGTCGTCGGGCGTGATCGGGTTCACCACATCCTCGAATTGATCGAGAACCGTCACGTCGAGATCGTGTTCCTCGAAGGCTTCCAGAAGGTTCCAGAAGATTTGTCGTCGCGTCTTTTCGCTGTCGGTCATCGTGGTCGTGGTCATTAGTTTGGGTTCAGGTTTCGGTGATAGTTTCAGCTCGATTCAGTAGTCGTCGAACAGCTCGAAGTCCTCGATCTCCTCGGCGTCCTGAATTTCCTCAACGTGGAATCTCATCTCGATCTCGGGGAAATCCATCAGGCCGCACGAGCCGTGGACAAACGAGGCATCTGTCACGATCTCCTCGATTGAAAGACCCTGATTTCGAAGGTAGGCGATTGTCCCCGGTAATTCACAGTCCGGTAGTCCGTCGACGCCGAAGGATTCAGCCCAATCGGAGGCGTCGTATTCGAGAACGCGGTCGGCAAATTCGGGATCGGTAATCACCAGCTCGAAGAAGTCGCGTGCGGTGAGATTTCCGCCGAAGATTTCAGAGGCGTATTCAGTCGTCGGTTCCGCGGGTTCGGTGTTGGGCACGTTTGCCATCTTCTATTCCTTCCCCCAGTTGGGGGAGGCCCCGCGGCGGGAGTCGAACCCGCCGGTTTACGACCGGCCCCTGATATTTCGGAGCCGAGGATTTCCTTTCGGGGCGGAGTTTCCTTTCGGGCACTCAACCAACCATAACGTCGACCGAAGTCGTGGCCTGTATTTAGGCCAAACCCCGACCGGGGGATGAATCCCGGTTTCAGTAGTCACTTTTCGGGGTAGATTCCGGTGGAAGTCGCCGCCTATCGGAGCCAGCCCGGATCGGATCGAGCGTTGTCCTGTTTGTCGTAGAACGCTTCCGCGATTGCCAGCTCAGCCTCGTGCTGGAGGTGCCACGTCATTTCTTCGCCGTAGATCGCCTTCGCATCTTCTGCTTCGAGTTCGTAGCTCATTGGTCTTGAGATATTTTGGGTTCAGGTTGGTCGTCGGGCGGTTCTTATTCGAGATTCTTCAGGGCTTCCGCGGCGGCTTTGATCGCTTCGGCGGCGGCGCTGATTGCCTCGGCCTTCGCCATTTCGGCGTCGGCGGTTCCGGTGGTCGTATCGGTCGTCTTGGGTTCAGGGGTAGGTTCGGGCGCGGGTTCGGATTCCGGTTCGGGGTCAGCGAACATCGTTGCGTCCGTCTCGATTTCGGCCTGCTGTTGGTGTCGGAGGCAGAAGCCGTGGTCTTTGGCTTCGGCGGTGCAGGGTTCGCCCGCCTTTTTACCGGATAGGTAGACGCCGTTGCAGGTTTCGACGGGTTCGGGTTCGGGTTCGGGTTCGGGTTCGGGTTCGGGTTCGGGTTCGGGTTCGGGTTCGGGCGTGGGTTCCGCCGTCGGCTGGCCGAGGATTTCAGCCTTCAGGAGTTTTGGTAGTTTGAAGTCAACCCCGACGAACAGCCGGTCGGAGTATTGATCCGTGACGCCGAGCGCCCGAATTTCGTCGTCGGTGATTTCGCGGGCGTCGATGGTCGTCGGCGTCGGGTGGGCCAATTTGTAGGCCCTGAGATCGCCCTGATTCAGCGCCCTGAAGTCGTCCTGAATTTGGCGCTTCGCCCGTCGCGTTCGCATAGCCAGCCGCCCGACTTGCTGTTTTGCGCCTTTGCCTTCGACGGTCTTTGCCAGCCGGTTGAGGAGCCACTCGGTGCCACACACTATGTTGTATGCGTCGCCGGCTTCGACGGCTTCAGGGAATTTCGCCCGAGCGTTTTTGAGCTGGATTTCCTCGCGGGTTTGGTCGTCGTGAACGTTCGAGGAGGTCGCGGGTTCGGTGTTTTCGGTCGTTTCAACAGCCAGCAGGTTGTCGTATTTGGACATTAGTCACTTCTTGGGGTTTGGTCGTTCGGTGGTACGTCGGTCGTTTCCCCTGATTTTTCGGGGATGCCCGCCGGGGGAATTGAACCCCCGTAAGTCCATTACGGGCGTGATCCAGCCAGTCTCGAATTGGTTGCGCGGTCGTCAATTGGTCGCAACCGTCCGGGGGCGTGGCGCTTTGATTATGGCGTTTCACTAATCGCGGGTTTAGCTTCGCGTAGGGCTTTACGTCGCGTGGTACACTTCCCGTCGCCCGGTCGACTTCCCCCGGCCAACCCGGATTCACGTCGCGGCGCTTATTGGGAATCACTCACGCGCCCGGTGGTCGATCCCACCGTCGCCCGTCCTAATGCTGATTCAATCCACTTCGGGGGGCTTTGTATCGCCCGTCCCGTCGCGGAGAATCGCCCGCTTTGGCGTATGTAGGTTCGGCGTATTCCAGCCGTTTTGTCCCTGAAATCCCCGGCGCCCGGTGCGCCGATCCTTTCAGGCTTACTTCCTCGCCCGTCCTACGCGAGGGTTTCCTTCGGGGGCTTTTCACCCCGAATTTCACGCCGATTGTCCCGGTCGTCGTCGGGGGTGCCACCCCCGCCCGAGTTTCCCGAGCAACCGTTCTCCCGCGGGGGTGGGCCGGTAAAGTCAACCGGCTCCCCCGAGGGGATAGCTGAGCAGATGTTGGAAGAACATATAAGCACATTGGTAGTATGGAAACCCGACACTTAAGGGTGCAAAGAAGCCGAATACGGGTGTTTGGAGCTTTGTAGCACTTACTGAAGGGGTTACGGTAAGATTCGACTTAGGATTAGTTTCACTCCAAGTCGTCGATGTACGAAAGGGGTTACGGTCAAGCTGAGTGGCGGTGATGGAAAGGCCGTACAAAGCCCGTAGCCGCCGGTTCCGCCGGAATCAGGGTTTGTGGGATACAGCCGAAAGGCCCGGCGCTACTGAATCCGGGGGATACGGACTTTATACAGGCTGTCGGAGGGTTACGGGATACTGCTATATAGATAGCTAAGCGTAAGTGAACGGTGGGAAACGCCGTCGACGGGGGTTTGGGTAGCCTTTCCAGCTCGTCGGTGGCACTTTTAGAATCCTCGAAATCCGAATCTATGGACGGTCTTTCACCTCTGATCCCACCGACTTACCGTAACTCCCTCAATTAGCGCACAAAACAGCTTTCCTCCAGCCGGCGTTGACTTGCGGTAATCCGGCGGAAGCGCGGATTGAAGGGCTTTCCCGCGATCCGTCGACGGGTTACGGTTAGACGTCTTTGGGATGGATAGAAGGGGATGATCCGATGGCCGGTGGCCGGTGGCCGGTCGACGGTCGACGGTGGGGATAGCAGGGAGGGTAACAGGTTACGACACCGTTTCGCCGGGCCACGCGGGAAGGATACGTTAGCCGTTCACAGAATTTCAGAAATTTGGGAAGTTGCGCTTGGATTATTCGTCGTCATAGAACGGAGAATCGGTCGGAAGAATCACACTTATTGATTTTATTACAAGTACGTCGGAGAGGTACATTGGGACAGATCCATATAGTCGACTTCTCTCCTTCTCCTCAACGTTTTTTCCAGCATTTTTACCGGAGAGGTCAATCTCTTGAATAGGTATTTTCCGTGTAATTAGCTCATCCCCGTTTTGCGTAACCTCATCCTCTACTTCAAGAGATAGTTTCAACTCACAGCGTTCTATCCCTTCTTGAACCAAATCATCCACTATATAACGAAATGGGAGTGGCTTGCTGTCTTCCGAACCTTTCCGGAATTTAACTTCCCCTCTGAATTTTTTCGGACCACTATAGCTTTGTAAGGTGTTATTGTCCGCTTCAGTCGAAATTAACTGTGATCTTGCGGGATATATCTCAATAGATCCTGTATCGCTGACAATCTCACTCTTTAGATTCATATACTGAATTGTCCCTGCTCCTGAATTTAAAAGCTGAAAAATGATCTCATCCTTTTCGACTCCAAGAGGAAATTCTATACGAGGGTTGGACTCAAATTCCTGCTTCATCAGTTCAGTTTGTTGATAGTAAAGGATTACAAGAGCAAAAGTGAGACCTCCCGAGAATATGACTGAGGCAATTTCCACACCAATTGGTCCAAATAACTGCAAAAGTGCGACTGGGATCGTTATCAGAAAAAAGAGGACGACCAACAAGACTTGATAATCAATTGGAAAGTCTGCAAGAGGGTAATCCATATTCTCCTGTCGTCGTTTGAACACTAAAAGGTAATAGGTGCGCGTGAGGTCGAATTTTGGCGTCGGGTCGGGATCTGATATATAATCTTTGCTATTTTCGGAATTTCTAATGGTGAGAAAAACCGAATTAGTATATAAAGGACGAGCTGGTATATAAACCGTTGTGTATTAGTAGGGGTAGGAGTGAAGAAGTTAGCCCTTCGGGTTAACACCTCGACTCCACTCCCTCTGACCCTTCCTGAATCGCCGTGGTCGAGTTCCTCCCTTAGTTGAGATAAAACCGTTACCGGATTCAGGAGACAGACTTTGAGCTGACACAAGTCGGGTCGGAGAAAGCGAGTACCTTTGAGGCGCTTCCGCCGTAATCTCCTAACATACTCTCCTAAAGAGTAGTCTCGGATTAGTGTGGAAGCTCCGATTTCTACCTATCGTAAGTCAGCTCTATATTATAGGTAGAGCGTTCGTCGACCAGCTCTGATTTTTGCTGATCGAAAGGTCTCTCGCTCTCCCTTTCACCTCTCTTTCTCACCTTTCGCGGTCTCGATTCTTTGGTCTAATCTGGTTCACTCTGGCGTTCTCTGCGCCCTCTCTGGTCTCACATTCAATCAACCGCCGTTGAGCGGTTTTTCACTACTCAATATGGCTACTACGACTTACAATAATTTCAAGCAACTTCTGCTGAACGGCGGGATCGACCTCGATACTGACACGGTTCGTGCTCTCATCATCGACAACACGACGGCGTACACTCCGAACATCGACACTCACGTTTACGTTGACGATGTGACGGCTGTCGCCAGCGAAATGAGTGGGACGGGCTATGCTCGCAAGACTCTCAATGTCACCGTCTCGCAGGACAACACGAACGATCAGGGCGTTGCCGACGCCGACGATCTCTCCTACACCGGCCTCGACGCCGGGACGATTCAGGGCGTGCTGATCTACAAGGAGGTCACGACCGACGCGGACTCGCCCGTGATCGGCTGGTACGAGTCGTCTGATTTCCCGCTCCCGACGAACGGGGGCGACGTTACGCTCACCATCAACACGGCTGGTCTGCTGACTCTCGGGTAAGTAGATGGCGTCTCGTCTTTTCGTTCTACCCGAGGAAGGAACCGGGACGGAAGACGATCCGTTCCGTCCTAAGTATCTCTACTACGACCACGACAACGACAGCACAACGGCTCCGGTGGTACGACCGGAAGTAACCAAGTTCTACGGCGGCGAGACGTTCGAGAAGTCGGGACAGAATTGGCACACCGTTCGTGTGTTCACGCCTGATCCGGCGAATCTCGATTGGCTTGCGGCACAGTCCGACGTGTACGATATTGATCTATCGGTACTCGTAACGGCGCTGAACACCTCCCCGCTATTCCCGGTTGATCTCACTCCGCGTGAGTGGGCGCTGTTGATCTCTAAAATCCTAATGAGAGAGTAACTCGACAAATGCCAACTACGTTAGCGGATTTTGAAAGTGGCAATCTTTCTGATTTTGCTCGGATAGACGATTGGGAAATTGACATATTTAGCAATTCTGGTTCGTATTCGGCGTCTGTTTACCGGCCTTACACGACTCAATGGTTGGTTTCGGGGGCAGGTCTACCAACATTTGATCGTGGAAACTCGATAGAGGTTTGGTTCTACTACGGAAACTCAAATTTAAATCCTGTCAGTTATTTCTGGTTTATATTCGGTAACGGGGACACCAACGACATTCATTATAATGTCTTTCTTGATGGTGGATCAGGTGGTGACTTTGAACTTCGCGCTGGATATACCGTAATATCGTCTACTAAATTAGGTAGCATACCGTGGGGATGGTACAGGATTAAAGTAAACTACGATCTTGGTGGCGACGGCCTGATAGAAGCAACTCTATACGATGATGCTGGAACTCAGATTCACAGCCTCTCTGCTACTTCGTTTGCATATAACGGTAGTCTATGGGGAGCGAAAGCGAGGGGCGAGCGCATTTACGTTGATGATTTTGTTCTTCTTGATCCCGCTGGTTCACAAATTGCTACGCTTGAATCCGCGTCTCTGCTCGCAACCGCACAGTCGCTCTCGGCTATCGGCGGTGCGGAACCTGCGCCTACCGGCGATGTAACTCGTGGCCTCGTCTCAAAGTGGACTCTCGACGGGGACACGCTCGATCAGGTAGGCACGCTCGACCCGTCAACGGTGTCGGGTGTCACGTACACGGGCGGGTACATCGACCAAGCGGCTTCGTTAGACGGCTCTGACTACATCGAGTACCCCGCCGACTCGTCTATTGAGACGGCTGATTTCACGATCTCCGCTTGGGCGAACGTCAATAGCACGTCAAGCGGGACAACGAACATTCAGACCGTCTCGGCTAAGAACCTCGACCACACCGACCGACAGTTCTGGTTAGTGGAGTGGGATGGCTCGTGGACTTGCCGTATCGGTTCTAACGGACAGGGCGTGACCGGCCCGGCGGCTACTCCGGGTTCGTGGACACACCTACTTGCGACCTACGACAGCACCACAGATACGTTCGAGTTGTGGGTAAACGGCGTGTCTGCGGGGACGGCTACTGAGTCTACTGTTGGTGGTAACGGTCAAACGTTCTGTATCGGCGCTGAGTCGGCGTCCTACCGGATGTTCGGCGGCCTAATTGACGAGGTCCGGTACTACAACGTCGTTCTGACGGATCAGGAGATTGCCGATCTGTACGCTTACGATGGAACCGCGAGTCTGGTCACGGCGTCCCTCGACGCGGCCTCGCTTGCGTTCTCTCCTCGTGCATTAGGTGCGACGCCCGGTGCGACGGGGGCGACTCTCGGCTCTGCCGGTATCACGGCGGCCCTGATCTCTCCGAGCACGTTGTGTGGCCCGGTTACTGCCGGGATCGACGTGGCGGGAATCACGGCGGAAGCGGGGGAGGTAGGCACGACGCTCGGTGTTGTGTCTCCGATACTTGCTTCCGCGTCTGTCTCGTCGACACCGGCCCCGCTCGGGTCTATTGTTGGGCCGACGAGCGCCGACCTGGACTCGTCGAGCCTGATTGCTCTGTCGCGTCCCCTCGGCGTCTCTGAGGCGGTGTATGCGGCGCTTGAGTCAGCGGTCATTGTGTCGTCTCCGGGTGCTCTCGGGGCGTCTCCGGGCGCGGTGTCAGCTTCTATGCCGAGTGCGGCGCTCAGCGTAGTTGCTGAGTCTCCGGTAGTGGCGCTGGCTGAGCTCGCTGTGGAACTCGATGCGGGCTCTCTCGCTGTCTCGGTGCGGAAGGTGACGCCGGTCTCCGGTCCTGTCTCTGTCGCGCTGGAGTCGGTGTCGGTTGTGCTTACTCTACCGGACGTTGAGGCACTCAAGGCGCTGGTTGCCGCCCTCGACGTGGCTTCAATCACGTCGGTTGCCTCCGATGTTGGCGCGATTCCTGGGTCTCTCAGCCCGGAGTTGGACGCCGCTTCCGCCGTAATCTCGGCGTCTCCGGTTGATGCTGGGCTCGGATTGCGGTCTGTTGGTCTCGATGTGGCCGATTTGGTCGCTCTAATCCCCGAAATTTCGGCTGAGAACGTCCTGTATCTGTTCCTTCGGGTTAGTGAGGCCGGAAATAGCGGCTTCACGCTCGATGGGACGGGTTCGACTGGGTTCTCGGTTGGAAATTCCGGTGACAACGGCTTCGAGCTGGATAGCGACAACGAAAATTCTCTCTGATCTCAATGGCTGACTTCAAAATCACTCAAAACGACACGTATCCCGCGATTTCGGGGACGTGCAAGAATGATGGCGGTAATCCCGTCGATATTACGGGTGCGTCCGTCCGATTCCACCTCAAGGCCCCCGGATCGGAGACCGCGAAGGTCGATGAGTCGGCTTCTATCCTCGACGCGGTGGCGGGCAAGGTCGCCTACCAATGGGTTGTCGGGGATACGGATACTCCGGGGACGTATTTCGCGGAGTTTGAGGTGACGCATAGCGATGGAAACCCCGAAACCTTCCCGAGCGACCCTCTCGTGGTGTATATCCGCGAGGAGCTGGCCTGATGGCCTTCGGTGAGGTGACAGGAGCGACGGTTCAGGAACTCGCGGAGCTTCAATCTGAGTACGAGCGGTCGCCTCACCACGAAAAGACGGGCGAGCCGTTCGAGTCTACGTTTTGTTTGACTCGGATCGGCAAGCAACCCGAGGACTACGACGGCCCGACGCGCTGGTGTCGCAACCGGGCGTCGGTCGTCGACGGCGAACGTGGTCACTCCTGCCGATTTCACGGTGGGATGCGGAACCCTGATATGGACAATCTCGACCCGCAAGCAAATCTCAAGCACTCAATGTACGCTTTACCTGAAACTATCTATGCAACTCTCACCGAGGAGGAGCGCGAGCTCTACGAGTGGGTCTTTACGTGGCCGGAAGTCTACGAGATCGACCTCTCGGCAGACCCCGCGGCTGAACACGACTTCGAGACGTTGGCGCTCGAAATTGTCCGGCAGGCTCGCTCCTCGGACTACATCTTGGCGAACACGGAAGTTCGACAGGAGGGTGTCTATACGGCGCAAGGTGAGCTTCTGGAGACGAAGGAGGTTCCGAACTCTCTGATTGACGCTCACCAGCGCCAGATTCGCCTGATTAACACGATCAAGGACGCGCTCGGCATTACGCGGAAGGCGCAGGCGGCGAATGACACGCAGGAATCGGCTAACGATCTAATGGATTCACTCTCGACGGTTCTCTCGGGATTCACCTCTGGTGGAGAGTACGATCCAGACCAATTCGAGTAGGAAAACGGCCCGTGTAGGGGCGTTGACTCAGTTATGAAAGGGGGAAGGAACGACGAGTGACCAAACCCGCCGACCTACTCCCTGAACCCTAAGACGAAACCCGCGACCAACGGGATCGCCTACCCCGAGATACGCAGACTCTATATAAAACCATTTCGAGAAATTCTATGTTTCAGCCTTACACCAGCGCCTACGCGCTCGGTACGTCTCAGCTCGTTGCCTACCCTGGCGACCGAGCAATCATTGACATTAACGAATTTGACGCTCTTACAGCGCGGTTTGGCTGGTCGTATCCTCTCGTTTTCAAGATTAGCAATCGCTACGTCTGTGTCTACCCGGAAGATGGCGTCCCGTCGGGCGTACTTGCGCTCCCGACCGCGCTGATGGATGAGCTGGAGATCGGGGCCGACGTGGATTTTCTCGTCTACCTCGCGTACCCCCACACCGTTCAGCGCATCATTGAGTGGGGTCTCGCCTGCCCGAATCACCCGGAGCGTGAGACCTGATGGTGACGAAGCGCGAAGGCCGCGAGTCGTGGACGATTGTCTCGAAGGCTGGTAGTGGGGAAGGCGTCGACGCTCCCGAGGAGGAGGGCGAGAAACAGCACTCTGTTCGGGGCGTTGTCCAGGCGGTCACGATCTACTGGACGGGCAACGGGTACAACCGGGGCGAGACGTGGATTCGCTTCGACCCGGACGCGCTCGTGGAGGTAGAGGAGTGACCGACGCGGCCAGCGACGAGCTGATTTCTCAGTTTGCCGAGGCCGCCGGGACGACTCCCGAGGAGGTGTCTGAGCGGTGGAACGGTCGCCCGGATCGGATCATCGAGGATTTGTTTCGGATGCCGGACAAACGCGGTGAACTCCACCCGCTCCGGCTGTTCAAGCCGTATCAGCACCAGTTCGTTCACGCCTATTTCTTCGGTGATGCCTCGACGCTCACTTTCCTGAAGGGCAGGCGTATTGGTGGGTCGTTCGTTGCTATGGCGTGCTTCCTCCTCGACGGGCTCACGCGACCAGGTGCGATGTACCCGATTGTCTCGAAGAAGGAGAAACAGGCGTTCTCGCGGATCAACGACGTTCGTGTATTGGCTGAGAACGCGGTCATTGACATACCGTTCGCCAAGAAGCCTACTCAGTCTGAGGTCCAGCTTTGGAACGGGACGAAATTCGTGGCGTACACGGGTTCCCCGGACTCCTCCCGTGGTGACGGGGCTCAGTCCATCCTATTCGACGAGATGGCGTTTATGGACGATCAGCAGGCGATGGACGACGCCTTCCGGCCTATGCTCTCTCTGTCCGACGGGAAGATGGTGCAGGTCTCGACGATCTTCGCCACCAACGACCTGTTTATGGAGAGCGTCAACGGGGGCTCTCGAACGGGCTTCGGTGACGACGGGAAGAAGCTCGGGACGATCTCGCTGTATCAGCCGACGTTCTACAACGCTGACGAGATTGATCCAGAGGAGTCGCTGTACGATCAGCACCTCGAACCAGCTCGGCCCGATCTCAACATCGACCAGATCGAGGCGAAGCGGTCAGCTGACCCGGTGGGGTTCGCCCAGGAGTACCTGTGCCGTCCTGCCGTTGAACAGTACCGCTTCTTCGACGCACAGAGCGTCCAGCGGGCGGCTGAGCGTGGCGATGAACCGGGCGTTGAGTTCGGGGAGCACGCTCGGGCGGTGTTTGGCGGCGATATGATGATGGCGGTCGACGTGGGCATTGAACACGACGATACGGCGGTTGCCGTCTACGAACACACCGAGAATCATCGTTATCTGAGATACAAGGAGCTGATTACGGAGGAAGTGCTGGCGAGGGCCGGCGTCCCCGATCCCGACCGAGGGAACGCGAACCACGTCGCTACTCGGCTCGGTCAGCTCTACAACCAGATGGGGGTCTCGTATCTCATTATCGACTCGACGGGCGCAGGACAGACGTTCCCGCGCATTATCGAGGAGAAGATTGGTCGGGGCATCATTCCGTTCAACTTCTCAAATACGAAGGCTGTAAAGCAGATGTTCGGTGAGATGAACGCGGCTCTACGGAACGACCGCGTGACGCTCGCGAACGACAGGACGCTGATCGACCAGCTTCTCGCAATCACACGAATACAGCCGAAAGAGTGGTCGACGCCCCGGTTTACGGGCAAAGACTTCTCGCCGGACGGTAAGGACGACTTGGCAATCGCGGCGGTGATGGGTGCGTTCCCACCCGGCTTTGAGCACGCTCCCGCGACAGAAGTGGTTGAAAAGCCGCGGGCTCCCGTGGAAGACACGGACGAGCCGCTGGCTGATCGGATTGAACGAACGCCGGCACCGACGACTTCGCCGGCTTCCGCCGTGGAACAGCCGCGAAATAACACCGCTCCAACTGGAGTGTTCGTCGCCGGCAGTATCAACCGCTCGTATGGGCGGCGGTACGGGCGACACGACAAAGGACGTTACTAAATGAGTATTTCTGGTACTAATCCCAATTCTGACTCTGACGCGGTGTATCGCTCTCTGATGGCGAAGGCCGCTCGTGGCGACCTTCAGTTTGCTGAATCCGGCGGCGGGCCGTCGTTTATGCTGGAGTCTCCGAAGGCGGTTCTTCGACAGTCACAGGGTGCTGGTGGGAAGCCACGCCCGAAGGAGGCTCCGAAGGCTCGGATTGCGGAAATGCGGGCGATTCGGAAGACTGACCCGCACGTTGCCGAGCTGGTGAACACGCTCATTGACTATCTGGTGGGCTCTGGTGGGGTGATTACCCCGGCCAATATCCCGTACACAGATATGGAGCAGACCGCAGAGGATATTGCGGATTTCAAGCTCCTAATTGAGAACTCGAATTTCGAGGCCGTCACGTTGCCCGCGTGGGTGGACGAGGCGATTACCACGGGAACGGGGTTCCTCGAAGTGGTTGTGGAGGAAGGCGAGCGGTTCAAGCCGAAAATTCTCCCGACCGAGCGGATGAGTATTCTTACCGACGAGTTCGGGAACACGACGGGATACGAAATGGAGAACCCCGGCGGTGGGGAGCCCATTGAGTTTGCGCCCTACGACTTGGCGATTCTTCGGTTCGTGAAGTTCCCTGGCGAGGACTTCGGTCGCTCACTTATCGAGCCCATCGAGGAACACGTCAATATGCTCCGCGATATGGAGCTGGATTTGGCGCGATTCGTCGCTACAAAGGCGTATCCCCCGGTGATCTGGAAGCTCGGGACCGAGGAGCGCCCGTGGAACCAGCCACAGATTCAGACGTTCATCGACAGTCTACGCGATATTGAGCCGGATTCAATGATCGGTGTGGGCCACGACGTTGAGCACGACATTGTGGGGGTCACGTCCACGTCGTCGAAGGCGGGGGCGATGAACCTCGATAGCACGTTTGCTCACCTCCTGAATCGTATTCACGTCGGGATCGGCGTTCCTGAATTCCTAAATGACGGCGGAAGCGCGGGGCGCAATTCGGCTATCGCTACGATGCCGAAGTTCGACCGGCGGATTCAGCGGTTCCGGCTGGCGATTCGGCAGGCGATTCGCTACCAAATCTTCGTCTCGATTCTCGGCCACCCGTCCCCCGAAGACTATGTTGAAATCCCTCCCGACTTCGAGTTTGGACAGCACAGCTCCGAGGAGGAGCGCCTGGAGACGGAGGAAGCCCTCAAGCTGTTCTCGATGGGCTTCCTGAAGCGGGAGGCGTTCGCGGCTCGTGTCGGCATTGATCCCGAGACGGAGATGCCTTCGGACGCCGATCTTCAGGAGGTCATTGACCTGCTGACCACGATCTCGGGGGCCGGCGACCGGATTCAGAACCCGGACGGTGGCCGCCCGACTGACACCGGGACGGGACAGCGGTCTGCTGGCCGATCTGTCGCAACTCGGCAGAACCCTGAGCGCCCGACCGACGACGATAGTCGGCCACAGCGCGATATTGGGCAAGAATAACTGACAGACAATGGAAGATTCCGAAAAGGAGCTTCTGTTAGAGGTTCACGCTTCCACGGTTCGCACCGAGGAGAGCGTTCGTAACTTAGAACGACGAATCCACAATCTTCAGCGAATTTCTGAAGCCCGGACTGAAGTCGTTGACGGGAGGTTGGACGACCTCGAAGACAAAGTCCAGACCAATAAGACGATTATCAGCGGCTTTGTCGCCGCGTTGACTGCGGTTTCTGGCGCTGTTGTATCGTGGTTTCTCGGTCTTATTCCACTCTAACTATGACTCTACAAATCGACGCTGAGCTGGCGTTCTCCGCGACGCCTTCCGCCCCAAGCCCGGAGCTCTCAATGGAGGGTTTCAACGAGTATGGGGTTCGGAGGAATATCACGGAAGACGGCCAGCTCACGAGTATTGATGTGGTCTACCGGGCAATGGAGCCGGGTCTGCGGAAGAACTTTCGTATCACTCCTGAGTTTCTTCAGGGTGTCGTAGAGGACTTCACGCAGATCGGGTCGGCTCCCGCTCAGTTTGACCACAGCGCAAGCCAGCGTGCGAACGTCGGGACGGTGACGGATGCGTGGTATGCGGCGAACGCCCTGTACCTGCAACTGAATATCCCAAACACGGGTTCGTCGATTCGGACGGACACGATTGCGGATTTCACCTTTGAGCCGCCCGCGATTACGGACGGTTCGGTGGGGTTCGGCAACGACTACGAAATTGAGTTGGACGAGGCAACGGGCGAGTACGTCCTCCTCGACGCTCAATTCCGTGAATTTAGTCTGACCCCGTTCCCGGCTGGCTACGACAACGGTGGGCTGAGCGCCGCGTTCTGTGACGCCGCCCGCTCACACGGCCTCTTTGTCGATGAAACCGAATCTACTGCCACGGTAGAGACGGAGGCCGACACCCCGGCGAGCGTGAGTTTTTCATATGCTCGAATTTCCGAGCTCGATCTGACTGACTCTCGCTCTGACGAGACTGACAACTAATTTCTATCTACTATGAAGGAAATCGAACTTTCCAAGCCCATCGACGAGATGGACGACGACGACCTCCGCACCACGTTTGCGAAGGTTCTGGAAGCGCACGAGGAGAACATCGCTGAGTTCGCTTCGCTTACCGAGGAGCTGGAGGCCGCCACGGCACGGGCCGAGGAAGCCGACGAAACGCTCTCCGGGGCGAAGGCATACTTTGCGGAGAAGGCGTCGGGCTACACCCGCCTTTCGGGTGAGGTTCTGGCCGCTCGTTTCTCCCTCGATGAGCTTATTGAAATGGCGGGCGAGGCTGACGCGGCTGAGTTCGCTGAGGAGGAGGCGTCGGACGCTTCCGCCGAAGACGAGGAGGCTGAGTTCTCTGAGGAATCCACGGAGGAGACCCAGGAGGAGGACACGCCTCTGTTCGCTGAAAAGCCGCAGAAGTCCCCCGCGTTCAGCGCCGATGAGCAGGACGCTATTCGTGCGGCGGCGAAGGCCCGCCTGAGCGGTATGGCCGGCCTCTCGCTCGACAACTAAATTTTCAACTTTCTGATCTACTATGGTTACGGCCCGCATTGCCACTTCCGCAGAACAGCCTATCAACAGCCACGCCGCGCTTGCCGGCGAGACCTTCAGCGAGGGCGACCTCGTTGGGATCAACTCGGCGGGTAAGCTCGTAAAGGCCGACGCCGATTCCGCCTCCACCGTGATGGCGATTGGTGTCGCGCTGGCCCCCGCGACTCAGCTTTCGGACTACACCGAGGAAGCCGTGAAGCTGGTCGTTGAGGCCAACCGCGCTCTCGTCGACCGCGACCGCATTACCGCCGTGAAGTACGGCATTGAGGTCGAAAACGGCGACGACGACTGGAATTTCACCCCTGGTGAGCCTGTCTATCTCGCTTCCGGTGGTGGCTACACGCAGACCGCGCCATCGACGACTGGTGATCTCATCCAGATCGTCGGTGAGGCTCTGACGGCGGAGCGCATTAGCCTCCACGTCATCCCGAGCGCAACCACGGCCTGAGCCTTCTAAGGCTTCTACTAATCGGGGTTGGGTCTCCCCCGCTTCCTGAGACCCATTTCTATCTCTATAATGGCATTTTACCGCGAGATTACGACGAAGGACGACGTACCGCTCAGCACCCTCCTGCTCGAAGCTGTCACCGAGCTGGAGCTGTTCAACGAAGCTCCCCGCATCATCCGTGAGACGCTGACTCAGACTGTCAACGAGCAGACGTTCCGCGTCTACACGGGCGATATGACGTGGGAGGAACTCGCTGAGGGCGAGCACGCTCGGACGGGCACGATGGACTCGACCGAGATGGCCTTCAGCGTGAAGACCTACGGGCGCTCGCTCGGCTACACGCAGGAGTTCATCGAGGACAACGAGGCCGATCTGATCCGTCGGCACTTCTCGAAGATGGTCGAGGGTGCGCTGGAGAAGGAGCACGAGGTCGTCTTCGACGTTATCCGCAACGGGTGGGCCAACGGTTCTAACCTCTGGTTCGACCCCGAGGACTTCGGTGACTACACGTTCGACGAAACGCACGACCACACCTTCGCAGACACGCAGGAGCTTTTCGAGCGCAACGGCGGAACCGACACCGCCGCCCACACTCCCTCTGAGCACCTGATGGAGCTCAAGGCCGAGCTCGAACACCACGGCAAGGTGGCTGACATTGCGGTGGTCGGCTTCGACTTCGCCCGTGAGCTTCTGAAGGAGCTCTCCTGGGGCGCACAATACAACATCCCCACCTTCGAGTCTCTGCGCGAAACCGGCTACCCGGACAACGGCATCGTTCTCGATGGTATGCGCGTGGTTCGCTCGGCGTACCTCCCCGGTATGGAAGTCCACGTCGTCGCCGCCGCGGAGCGCCCGATCTACTTCCACGAGCGCCGTGCGGTCCAGCTCACCCAGGGTCAGAACGGCGGTCCCATTGGCGACCCCGGCCAGCTCATCGGGAGCTACGGCTCGGCTCGCTACGGTGCGGTCTGTGTCGACCCGCTGGCTGGTACGAAGTGCGTCGCTGACAACCTCGCATAAATCTAAATGAGTCTGAGTACCGACGACCGTGAGCTTCTGAGTGAGGTTCGGGCCGGGCTCGGACTCTCGTCTGAAGCGACGGTTACTGACGACGATCTCGAACGGGAGTTGGGTGAAGCAAAGCGGCTCCTCTCTCGGGAGCTGTATTCTCGGCTGGCCGCTGGCGAAACTCTGTCCTTTACCGGGGCGGAACGCGACGCCCTCGAAGCTCTCGTCACGCTCCGTGCCGCGAGGCTGAAGGGGCAGGACTCGGCGGCTTCCGCCTCAACTCCGCGTGTGGTTTCTGTTGGGAAGGCCACCCGGACGGACTTCGGAGATTCCCACTTGAATTTCAAGCGAGACGCCCTCCGGCGGGCGCTGGCGAAGGTGACTAATGGCAACTGACGACTACACGATGGGCCAGGAGGTGACGGATCACCTCGGTATGACGGTCGCTGAAGATCGTCTCCGGGGGCTCGTTGCTCGGGCTAAGCGCGAAATGCTGGCCGAAACGAATCTGGAGACCATCGACTTCTACGGGAACGCCCACGCTGAATCGGCGCTGTTCTGGCTGACCTGTATCTACGTCGTCGGGGAACAGTCCTCGGGTGGCTCCGGCTTTGCGATTGGTGAGCTGAAGGTCGACGCTGGTTCGTCTGACCGTGATCCGCTTGCGGTGTGGCGTCGACGGTATAACGACCGCCTGAGTGGACTCAGCGGCTCCGGTGGCTACGTGCTTGGGAGCTCAAACCGGACTGACCGAGAGTACGACTTCAGCGACAACTCTACCTACTAATGGCTACGTTCGACACCTTCAGATCGGAGGCTTCCGCCAAGATACAGGCGGCTGGATATGCGTCTGAAATCCGGCGGAAGTCGGGTGAGACGGCAGGGCGCTACGGCTCCCGCCCCGCGTTTTCGACGGTTGGCACGGAGTCGGTTATTGTTGTGCGGCGGTCTCGCCGGGCGACTATTGACCGGACTCGGATGGGCGACGTTCGCACGGACGAGCCCCTGATGGTGTTCACCCGCGACGCCGATATTCAGGAGGACGACCGGGTAGTGTACGGCCTCGATGGTCGCACCTACCGGATTCTGGCGACGACGATCTACCCGACCCACGTTGAGGCTCGTGTCCAAGTGAGCCACGAGGAGGCGTAGCGTAGATGGGCAACTTCGATATTCGCATTGAGCTTTCCGCCGACGACGTGGCTTCCAATCTAAAGGAGACTATCGAGGCGGGGATCAAGGAATCTCAAAACGATCTCGCCAAGACGCTTCCCCGGATTGGGCAGGCAAAGCTCCGGTCTCGGGACGCGATGTTCAATCGCGAAGTTCTCCGAGGATTCAAGACGAAGAAAACGAACGGCGGCGGCGTCTACGAGCTTCGGGTATTCAACGTCGCGGAACACGCTTCTTACGTCGAACACGGCGTCCGGGGTGTGTGGGCCGGGACAAGCCCGAAGCACGAATACACGACGAAACGCCCGCCGGTCGAAGAACTGCTACCGTGGGTTGAGCGCAAGCTCTCTGGTTGGACGCTTGTTACGTCGACGGAGACGGGCCGGACGCAATTGGTGCCGGCCTGATGCCCTCGATTGACGACTACGACGAGGACACGGTAGCGAAGGCGTACCACGTTGCTGAGCAAATCTACCGATACGGTCTGAGGCCGGTCGGGTATATGCGCTCTACCCACCGCTACGCCGAGCGGAACGCGGCCCGCATTGTCGCTCAGAACATTGAACAGAGGCTAAAAGACCGATGAACGAATCTGATGTACTCGTACTTCTTCTCGACGAGCTTCGCTCTCTCACGTCGGCCCCGGTCTTTCTGGAGGGGTCTGGTGAGGAGCGGGCGGAGTCTCCGTCAGTCGCTATTGAGGACTATTTCACGACGCCGCTTCCGCACCGAAACGGGGCGCGGAAGTACGTGGGGCCGGTCTACGACGATCAGACTGGAGAGGAGATCGGGAAAGAATACCACTTCTATTTCGAGTTTTCAGCCGATGTGATTGTTCGAGAGGACACGGAGGAAGCCCGCGACGATTTACTCAACGCAATCCTCCAGCACTTCGGCCCGCACGCTGACGATCCCCGTGGTCTCCACGCTGATCTGTGCGAGCTGGAAATCGGATCGGCGTCGGCCCGGAGCGTGATCTTCCGCGAACCCGACTGGTTCGAGGGTGGACGCGACCTCCGGCTCGTCTATCTGACCCGCGTCACGACGGGTGGTGATACGCTCGAATCCATTGAGCGCGTTATTGACCCCGACTTCACCGTTTCCCGCGATCTCTGAGCCCTGAGCGGCTGAGAGGCGCATTTCTAATCTTACTATGGCAATCACTATTGGCAACTCTACCCTTCCGGGCGTCTACGTCCGGCAGGAGTCGAACAGCTCGGTCGGTATCAACACCACGGCCCCCGCGGATATAGGGCTCGTTGGTGAGGCCGACCTTACGAACGGCACGGCGAGCGCAAACACGCTCTATACCGTCACGACTGCTCCACAGGCTACCCGCCTGTTCGGTGACTCTCCCCTCGGGCGCAACGTGGTTGGGGCGCTCCAGAACGGAGCCTACCCGATCTACGCGGTCGCGTGTGCGACCGTCGACGTTACCGACGAGGACATTTCCGGGCTCGGGACGACGAGCGGCACCTTCACGAACGGCCCGCTCCCCGAGGATGCAAGCTCGATCAGCTTCACCGTCGACAGCACTTCGCTCTCGGCGGTTCTGACCCTCGACGACCCGGCAAGCAAGACGCCGGCTTCGGGCGAGGTCTACGTCAACGTCCACAGCGCCGAGTTCGAGCTCGACGCCGCGCCGAGTACGTCGGGGACGGTGGACTACTCCTACCTCGACTACACGGCGGCGCTCGGTGTGATGGAATCCGAGGCCGGCGACGTGATCGACTGGCTCGGGATTCTGAACGAAAACGGCGACGCCCGGAACACGCTTCAGGCGACGGTCGGCTCTCTCAACGCGACGTTCAAGCCCACTATCGGCGTGGTCGGCGCTGGCACGTATATCACGGACACGTCGGCGTACACGAACCCGTTTGACGACAGTCATATGCAGGTTCTCTACTGCCCGCGTAACTCCGACGGCGAATCCCTGATCGGCGCGTACCTCGGTGTGCGTGGTCGGATCGGCATTGACCAGTCGGGTATGCGAAAGCGGCTCTCCGGCGTGGAGGGACTACTGCGGAACCCCACGGATACCGAGAAGGCCGATCTCGACGCCGCCCACGTTGTCGTCATTGAAGCTGGTCCCCGCGGCCCGCGGATGATGAACGACCCGACGTGCGTGGACGACTCGAACACCGACGAGCTGGCCTACAACCACGGTCTCGCTCGTCTCCTCGGGGACTACATTACCCTCATTGTGGAGGAGATTTCCGACCCGTACATCGGGCGGCTCCACACCCCGGCGGCGCGTTCCGCCCTTCGTGGTGAGGTGTCTCAGGCTATGCGGAACCTCCTGAACCTCAACGCGGTGACGGGCTTCGAGGTCTCCGTCGAGGAGATTTCCAGCACGCAGGCTCGCCTCACGGTGGGCGTTGAGCTGGCGCGGCCCCTGCGGAACATTGAGGCGGTTATCGTCGGCGGCGACGTGAGCGCCTGAACTTAGCGGTTTTCTCTCTATCTCATTATGACTGAACAAAAGGAAGCGGCGGCGCAGATTGTAGTTTCCGTCGGCAACGAGGAAGTTGTCGTCGCTGATCTTCAGGTGCGCTCCGAATACGATATTGAGCGCCACTACGGGTCGGGCTCGAAGCTCCCCGATGGCTACTCGGTAAAGATGATTGAGCACGGCGGCTCTATGCGGCTGAAGGGCAACCGGCTCGATCTGAACGAGCTCCTGTTCTATCAGTCCGAGGCGGAAATCCCGTCCGGGCGCGATGGACAGGGTAAGGAAGTGGGCGACCCCAAGCCCGCGACCATCACCGTTCTGCATATGAACGGCACCTCAGACGAATACTACGAAGTTCTCGTCACCACCCGTGGGTTCGAGTTCTCGGAGGGCGAGACCGCCGAGACCTCCTACGAGTGGATTGCGATGGGCTCCTCGTTCGACTGAGCGAATAGCGCGGCAACCGCGATTTTCTTTATACTAAATGACTGATACTACCTTTCCGACCGATAGCGACAGCCCCGGCGACCGCCCCGAGAAATCCCTCCGAAAGCTGACCGAGCTGATGATGCGCGGGTCCGGCTTCCGCGAGGAGAAAGAGGTGGAAGTGTTCGGCGGCTCCGTCACTCTCGTTTTCAAGCCGATCCCCGACCGCGACTACATCCCGATGATGGTCGCCCTGGAGGAGCACATCGGCATTGAGGCCGACGACGCAATGGGCGACATTGAGGAGGCGCTGGCGGAAGTCGAGGATACCGCCGACGTTGATCTGTCTGTGTTCGACGCTGACTTCATCGACCTGATGTACGAGATGGTTCGTCTCGGGATTGATGCGGAAGCGATGGACGGCGACGAGGCGATGGTCGAGGCGCTTCTGGCGAACGCGGTCGGCGGATACGTGCTGGAGTGGGCGTTCGAGGTGATGGAGCTCACGGGCAACCTGATGGACGCCAAGCGTTTTCGTGGCGGAAGGAACCGCGAGTAGTTTTCTCTCCACGCTTGAGCTCGGTATCGGCCTCGATGGGGTAGAGTCTCAGGGCGATTTGATTGCGTTTCAGCGGCTCGTTCTCGGCTTAGAATCTGAGCGGCGGGCGGAGGAGATGGAGAAAGAGGCGGCGGTTCCGCCGGACTCCGGGTACGGAAGCCCGCAAATGAACACCGGCTACCAGCCCGGCGGCGGTGGTCGGCGCGTCGAAACCCGCTCGTACACGAACGCAAGTGCGAAGACCGGCAAATCGCCGGAGCAACTAATCGAGGAATACAAACAACGAAATGACTGATATTGTAGAGATCATCGTCGCCATCAAGGACGAGTTCTCTCGGCAGGTTGATAAGCTGGACCGGAAGCTCAACGGGTTGAATAAACACCGGAAGAAGTCTGTCAGCGTCGACATTAACGGCTTCGCGCAGATCGAGCGGATGAACCGCCACCTCAATTGGATGGCGAGAGATCGGGTGGCGAACGTCTACGTTCATCGGGCCGGGAAGCCGGCGCTTGGTGGGGGAACGCTCTCTGGTGGCCCCTACGTCGCTATTGGGCGTGCTGGTGGTCGAATCCATCAGACTCAGCGGATGCTCGGTAACGTCGGGAAGAAAGCGATCTCGACGCAGGATATGCTCGCCCGTGGGTTCGGTCGGATGCGTGGGGCGCTTATGCGGATGATCCCGACCTACCACGTTTGGATTGCGCTGGTCTCCGCGATCCTCCCGGTGCTCATTGTGCTGGCTACCGCGGCCTTCGGTGTCGCGGCGGCGTTCAGCGCAATTGCGCTTGCCGGGGCCGGTCTGATCGGTCTCGGGCTGATCGGGCAGGGCGACTCGATGGCAGAGTCGTTCGCACGAGCACAGCAATCGGTCGCTGAGTTCAAGCGCGAGCTCTACGACGTGTTCAAGCCGGTCGCTCAGCAGTTCGCTCCCTTCGCTGACCAGTTCCTCGAAAACGCTCCCGAGCGGATGATGCCGCTTGCCCGTGCGATTGAGCAACTTCAAGCGTTCGAGAGCTACGTCGACCGGGCTTTCGGTGGCGTTGTGAATTGGGTGGCGACGGCGATTACCGAGATGGTGGCCTTCCGTCGGGAGATCGAGTATATCTCCGACGTGTTCGGCCCGGCGGTCGGTTCCGCCCTCATCAACTTCCTGAAATTCGTCGTCACAGAGGCGTCGGATAACGCCGCGCTCATTATGCGCCTCGGTCGGGCGTTCGTGGCGATTCTGAAGTTGATCTACGAGCTGTCCGTGGCCTTCTCGACGGTGGTTGCGGTGCTGTCCCCGCTCATTGAGCTGGCGGCGGTATTCGCTGACCTTCTCGGAAACAGGTGGACGGCGGTCTTGCTGTCGGCGTTCGTGATGGTCGCTGGTCTGGCCGGCGTCCTCTGGACGGTCTTGGGGGCGGCTGGTGCGGCCTCGGCGGGCCTGATCCAGATGATTACCGTCGCTCAGATGATGAATTTGACGCTGACGAAGACGCTGATTCTGGTTACGGCGTTGACCGCGGGGCTGGCTCTCCTGAGTCTCGGTGCCTCGTATCTCGCCGTCGAACACCTCCACCGAAAGATGGGTGAAGGCGGCTCCTTCGGCGGCGGTGTGGGCGGTGGCTTCCCCGGCGCTTCCGCCGGACTCCCTGGGCGGGCATCGGCGGCTGGTGTCGGCTCTGTGCAAAACACCTACAACGTCTCTATCAGCGGTGGCTCGAACCTCAACTCCTCTCAGATCGTCTACGCGCTGGAAAACTACGAGCGGGAAAAGCAGTCCCGTGACAGGAACCAATAATGGCTAATCAAGAATTTGAACTTTCTAATGCGAGCGTCGTGTTTGCGCCGCTGATCTACCCGGAGAAGGTAGTGGTGCGTAAAGAACGGCGGAAGTCCCGACAGCCCGGATACTGTGAGGGCGAGGACGTGGCCGACATTGGCTCGAAAAACCGTGAGATCGACTTGAACGGGGTGATTCTGGCATACGAAAAGCCCGCAATCGACGCCCTTCTCGATTCGTCTGAAAATCTCGATTTGGTGGCTGATGAGTGGTCCGGCGAGGTGCAAATCCTCGACGGAGAGTACGAGCGGATTGCGATGGACACGTATTCGTACCGTCTGACTCTGATCTCGACCGGCCTCGACGAAGATGGAGGTTCCCGCAACTCCGGTATTCTCGACGCTGGTGTGGCCGGGTACGATCTCTCCTACATTGACAATCTGATTCTCAGCGGCGAGCTCAAATGAGCGCGTGTCGACTAACGGGCCTCGTTGAAGTGCGCTTCCCGCTCTATGGGATTCGCCTTCGGCCCGCGAAATTGGATTACAAAAGCAACATCGGGAAGCTCGATTACGCCACGGTTGAGTTTACCGCCGAGGCTGGCGAACTACTCGACGAAGCGATTGAGCTCGGTGTTCACCCACAGCCCGCGGAGATCGTCGTGGGAGACACCGTGCTGGCTCGGCTGGTAATCGACGGGGAATCCCTTACTCTCGGGACGGACAGCGCCACGGCGCGTCTGAAGGACGTGAGGACGGTGCTGACTCGGGGGGTGGTTTCCGCCGACTTCCCCCGCATTACACTCGGGGAGGCCGTCGACTACGTGTTAGCACAGACGGTTGATCCCCACGGGTGTCTCTCGGGGGTTAAATATACGGATGAAACGCTCGCCTCAACGGTTGAACAGCGGTACACGACGACGGTCGGAAAGGTCGCAAAGGCGGCCTCGTCGCTCCAAGATACCATTTACGAGTACGTCCCGTTCGCTCGCGTCTTGAATCGGCTTCTGAAGGGAACTCCCTTCGAGGCTATGACCGGCGACGAGCTGGCGAAGACAACGCACGAGGTCGGCTCAATGGTTGGACTTCCAAGTGAAATTGGGGGCTTTGTATTCGAGGAGGTAACGCCCGCAGAGGCCCTTCGGGAGATCGAGGAAGTCTTTGCGCTGACGACGGTCATTGAGCCCGATGGGACGCTGACTGTCGGCCACCCCGAAGCTCGGGGGAAGCTCGTTCCCGCGTCTCCGCACCCCAACTCTCTCCGGGTGCTTTCCTACGACGTTACTGAGGGCTCCATCCCGGTCTCTACCGTCATTGTCGACGGGACGTACCGGCTTCTCTGGTCCCCCGACGGTGACGGAAATCGGGGAGGTGCTATCGGTATGGTTCAGGGCCGTGCGGAGGCGACGTGGACGGAGGAGGGCGACGGGCGAGTTGTGGAGGTCAACGCCGAGCGCGTCGACAACCAGATTACGCTCGCTCGGATTGCCGACCGGGAGATTCGGCGGCACATACACGATTTCGAGGGCGGGTCTGTGACGGTGAACCCACTTGCCTCTATGACGGCGGAAGTGTCCCCGTTCGACGTTCAGGTGGGAGACCACCTGTTCACGTTCGGTCTCAAGCGGCGCTGTTCGTCGGAGGACGCCGAGGAGATTCCCTCTGAAATCTTCTCGATCAACGGTGTTCACCACAAATTCGACCCGCAAGATGGCTGGTCGCTAATCCTCTACGTCGGGAAGTTGGTTCCCGAGGAATCGGTCTCGGTCTCGTCGTTCATCTACTCTCCGGCTGACGACGAGTTCATCGACGCGGCAGACTACTACAAGAAGTTCCCCAACCTCTCAAATGACAACTAATTCTCAAGCTGAAGTCGGCTATATCACTTCTGTCTACACCGACGATGGTCGCGTATTCGTAGACGTGGCGTTGCCCCGACCGGGCGCGAACAAGAGCCGTGTTCCATTTCTCCAGCTCGCTCCCGGTGTCGTGGTGACGCCGGCTGAAACTCAGCAGGTGCTCGTCCAGAAACTCGCTGACGGAAACGTGATTGCTTCCTTCCCTCTGACCGGCTCCGCGCTTCTGCCGGATTTGGGGGAGGGGGAGCTGGCCTTTGTGTTCGACGAAAATACGAAAATCCACGTTAACCGGAAGTGGGACGGAACTACCGATGTGAGTGTTTCTGCCTCGGGGCAAACGAACATCCACGCCGAGGGTGACGTGAACATTACCGGCGGCAACGTACTGATCGACGGGATAGATTTCGACCAGCACACTCACGATGTGTCGTACTCGTGGACGGACGCTGGCGGCTCAAGTACGACAACGAGTGACTCCCCGCAATGATAGACGTTCGAGTAGACGACACGCTGGATATTGTCTTTATTCCCGGCGTGGACATTGATACGGTAACTGGCCGAGAGGCCGATGAACAGGCGCTCCGAATCGCGGTAATCGCGTTCTTCGAGCAGGTGATTGGTGAGATCGACCGCCAGACGGTTCTCCAGAAGATCGAGCTGTACGCACGGCGCGTCGTCGAGTCGCTGGATTTCGTGGAGGAGATCGACAGTCTCCGGGTGGATTTCTCACCGACCGATCCCGACGTGGCCCGCGTCGAGGTGGTGTATGATACGGGCGAGACCTTCGCGTTCGACGCGAATAACTGACCTTTCTTTATGGCAATCTTAGTAGACGGCAGACTTCAGCCGGATAGCGTAGACGCCGTTCTGGAGGCGATGGTCAACGATTTCGAGGCCCAAGCCGGAGACGACCTTCCGCCGGGTGTGGCTTCGGTTCTCCGGTCGGTATATTGGCCCATCGCTGAACGGCTCGTTGAGGCACAGCAAACGGCGGCGCTCGTTCTGGATAGCGCCCAAATTGACCACGCTGAGGGACAGGCGCTCGATCTTCTGACGGCGCTGATCGGTGTATCACGGCGGAAGGCGGTGAAGGCCACGGGGACGGTGACGCTTTCGAGGGCTTCGGCGGCCTCACAGGACTACCCGATCCCCGCGGGGGCGGAGGTGCAGACCGGCGGTAACGACCCGGTGGTGTTCGTCACGACGGAGAGCGCGACGCTCTCGAACGGCACTACATCGGTGGACGTGGCCGTAGAAGCGAGAATTGGAGGGGTGCGCGGTAATGTCGGCCCCGCGGCTATCAGCGTCCTTCGCTCTAACATTAGTGGAGTCGAGGAAGTCACAAACGCGAGCGAGACGGCTGGTGGACGCGACCGAGAGAACGACACCGAACTCCGCGAGAGGGCAAAGGATAACCTCTCGACGGGTTCCCGAGCCTCCGCTTCCGCCCTACTCTCTGCAATGATGGACGACGACGATGTGACGAGTGTTACCATCTTCATCAACGATCAGAACACGGCGAACGGTGACGGTCAGCCCGGACACTCGTTCGAGCTGGTCGTTGAAGCCCCCGACGAAACGGCGATTCTCAACCGGCTTGCTCAGGCGATTTCGGATACGAAGGCCGCGGGCGACACTTCGGTTGGTGGATACTACGGGACGGCGAAAACCGGGGCGGCAACGCTGGTGAACGGGCAGACGGAAACGATCTCGTTCTCCCTCCCGACCGGCGTGCAAATCTACGTCGACGTTGATATGACGGTGACGGAGGAGTACGCTGGCGACGACGAGGTGCGAGACTCCATCGTGCGGTACATCGGTGGCGTACTGTCGACGGGGAACACCGATGATGGTCGGCTCTCCGTTGGCTCCGACGTGATCTACGGTTCCGTGGAGTACGCTATCCGCGACGTTCCTGGCGTCTACGACATTAACACGTTGGGTGTCGGCACGAGCGCAAGTCCGACGGGAACCGCCAACATCTCGATTACAAACGGGCAGAAGGCGACGGCTGACGCTACTGGCGGCTCGATTACCTTCACGACGAGTGTGGTGACGCCGTGAGCTTGAGTAACGGTGAAAAGCTCCTGACGGGGCTTCCCTTCTGGCTGAACACGGCGGAAAACTCTACGAACCGAGATTTGATGCTCGCGTTCGGGGAGTCGTTTGACCGCCTCGACGCTGATCTTGATAGCGTAGACTCCGAGAGCACCGTTCAGCACGCGGATACGCTGGCGGCTCTGGAAAAGCTCGCTGAGCTCGTCGACGTAAATCACCGGGCGAACGAGTCGAAGGAAACGTACCGAATCCGAATTATCTCGGCGTATCAGGCGCTCACCTCTGAGGGGACGAAAAATGATATTCTTTCCTCGGCGGCAACTCTGCTTGGCGTCGATGAGTCGGCGCTGACGATTACGGATACGTCGGAGCCGGGAGTTCTCAATCTCTCGATTCCCGAATCTGCGCTGGATACGCTGGCGGTCTCAAATTCTGATTTCGTTGAGACGCTGGAGAACCAGCTCGCGGCCTCGTACCGCATTACGTCGACAGTCGTAGGAACGCTGAAGTATATTTCTAAAGCTGACTATCTGGCTGGAACCTACGACACGACGAAGGGGTACGATCACCTCGATGGCGGTTCCGCCACAGGCGAGGGCGGAACCTACTCTGGATTGCTGACGGACTGAACGGATACTATCTCTCTACTAAATGACGAACTACACAACGGCCCTGCAATCGTGGGGTGACTCCGGTGCGGCGTACCCGAGTGGCTACTCCTACACCTACCAAGTCCCTCCGATTGAGGAGTACGACAACTTTGCGATGTACCACTCGATTGAGGCGATTCTCCATCTCATTGATTTGACCAACGAGCGGCTGGATTCCTCAAAGAGTGCAACCGCCCCGAGTTCCCCAACCGACGGAGAGCTCTGGTGGGATACGACCAATGACGTGCTGAAAATCTACGATACGGACTTCGGTGACTGGAAGCGAGTCGGGTCTAAGGCGGAACTCGACGCCCACACTGCCGACACGACGAACCCGCACAGCGTGACAGCGGCCCAGGCCGGGGCGATTGCTGATGCCCCTGGAACCGTCGACGAGTCTCACTTGTCGTTCAACGTGGCTTCCGAGTCGGGGGTTACTAATCACTTGAACGACACGACGAACCCGCACAGCGTGACGGCGGCTCAGGTCGGGGCGTACACGACCGCCCAGGCCGACTCAAACTTCGCGCCGTCGGGTCACAATCACGACGGGCGATATTACACTAAGAGCTACGTCAACAGCAATTTCGCATCGTCATCTCACAACCACGACAGCCGCTACGACGACCGTTACTACTTCAATAACGGTAACAATGCGTTCTATCTTGAGCGTCGGACGAGCGACCCGTCTACGACTACTGCTGGCCGAATGTGGATTCGGACTGATCTCTAAATTCTATGGGAAAAATTGGCGAAATACATTTTCAGGATTGGAGTACGGAATATCCTGTTGACATTTACGATGTAGCGGATAACCCGAGTATGCCGATTCGGGTCCAAACGAATAGTGGAACAGGGGTTATTCCCACAACCACAGACCTCGGAAGCGCGAATACTCCCATTCGCGTTCAGACGTGGAGTGATGTTTTGGGCGTCACAAACCCCACCGCGTATGATAACGGCTTCTCGGGTGGTCAGAATCAGAAATTCTATTGGACTGCCCCGGATGGTCTAATCGGCTCTGTCACGATCACCGTTGAGGGTGGTGGTGGTGGTGGTGCTATGTCCGAAGACGGGAGTGATGGTGGTAACGGTAGGGCAGGCGGTAAAATCGTTGCCGAGGTTGATATTCAGCCGGGAGAAACGCTGTACCTCTATTCCGCTGAGGGCGGTCGCCGTGTTACGTACACCTCTCGTGGGCGCGGCGGATGGGGTGCTCACAGCGGCGGTAAAGGCTCATATGGTGGAGAGGGATACGGCGGTAACGGTGGCGGTTCTTCCGAGGTTAGATTAAATTCTGACACCGACTCCGCTACTATCCTTTCGGCTGGCGGTGGACAGGGTGGCACAAATCCGTACAGCGGTGGCGGAGGTGGTGGTCACGCCGGCGAGGGTGGTGGAGGCGAAGGTAGTGCGGTGAACTACGGTTCTCGTATTCTTAGCCAAACAACGACTGTCGGCGGCGGCGGTGCTGGCGGGACTGGTCGAGAGCATAATAATGCGTCCGACCACGGTGGGGACGGTCAGATTAGAATAGCATACACGGCTACCGAGTCTGCTACTTTCGGCGGCGCATAGATTCTAATGTCTAATCAAGCAGATTCCTTTTGGGAGTGGCTACGCACGACGACGTGGCCCGCTCTCGATGGCTGTGCCGGTGTTCGGTTTGTAGCGCCCGCGAATAATCTCCAGTACGTCGGGACGCTCCATATGTCGGAGGATGATATTGAGGCTATTCTCCGCCAGCTCGGATTCCGGCGGAACCCGGTCGCTTTCCTCAAGTCGAGGGCGTGGTCTCCGTTCGACGTGGATGGGATCAGCGAAGGGTCGTGGGTATGGCGCTCCTCCCTGTTCGCGGATCGGCAACTCCACGTCACGCTGTTCGATAACGAGGATGATGGATCGTATGATGTGCTGGCTCATTGGGAGCTGAGCTGGATTCGACACCCGATCAAACACTATCGCTCGGAGGGATTCGACCCGGTAGGTGGTCGGGAGGAGATGGTGAATCGACTTGCTGAGCTGGAAATCCACCCGTTCGACCGATACCATATTATCGGATAAGTAACTGTTTTTATCTCTCGGCTATTGAGTTTCAGTTTGGGGACTGTAGAACCTCCTCGACTGCTTTGAGACCACTCCCTCAGTCCCCCGTCAATTTGAATCAATCTTAACGAATGTTCACGCTTCAGATTAGCCTGTGTGCTCGTCGACGAGCGTGGTGATAGGAATATGCCTCGATGGATTTACCGCCACAATGTTCTCAGAGGCCCGTATTTCGTTTCTGACAACGCCCGAATTAAGACATTAGAAGGGTTCTGTTGAACTCCTATGACTCAGGTAGATTTGAGTCTCTGTTACTTTTCGAGGGGTCGTCTCTCGTCGAAGTGAGGGCCTTTCGTTACAATATTTTTCTCCTGATCCCAGTTGACCAGCCCATCTTCCACTAACTCCTCCAGGGATTTGTGACTCAGTTCAAGACGGAGTTTTGCCACGTCTTCATCGGCAGAGGGTGGGTCGTCACGGGGAATATCAACTGGTGCGTGCTTAGTCATCATCTTTCGTTTAAACGACGGTTAGGAGTGGTAATTAACCCCGGCGTTATCCTATTTAATTAATTATAAAAATCAAACAGCCTTCGGTTCGATTCAGCCCATCTGGTTGAGGGCGCGGTTCCGCCGGTAAACAGCCGGCAACCCAGTGGTGTGACTCGGCTTGGATAATCCAGCGATGTATTTTGTGGGGAGAATCGGGGATTGGGCGTGTAGAGAGTATTTATGTAGGTGTAGTGCTTTGGGGAGTTTGACAACGGGAGAGGGCGTTACCGGCAAGTGTGGCCGCTATCCGGCGAGTCTCCGCGATTGCGCGGAGCGCACCTTGCCATGGTCACAACCTGGGTTCAAATCCCAGCCAGCGCATTTCTGTCGACGCCGACCGGCGAGCGAAGCGAGTCGCGTCGCGAGACGAACTCCGTCCTGTGGATTCGAATCGGGGAGTGGAACGAACCCTTCTTCCGCTCACCGTCACAACGGACGGTATGGATCGGCGTACGTTTCTGGCGGCCGCGAGCGCGGGACTTGCCGGATGTGGATCGGTGGGGTCGTCACCCTCGACCGACGAGGCGCCGACGCCGACGCCCACGGGGACGTCGCCCTCGACCGACGAGGCGCCGACGCCGACGCCCACGGGGACGTCGACACCCACCACGACCCCGCCGGAGCGGCGGTACCTCCCCCAGATGCTCGACGTGGCCCTCGTCTCCCGTTGGGGTGGAGCGGGGGACTTGATCGCGAACCGAATTGAACACGTTCGGCGCGGTCAGCCGGCCGTCGTCGCTTTCCGGTACCGTATCCGGATTCCATCCGGAACGATCAATCTCAAGGAGGGCGTCGACGTGGTTTACCGCGGTGATCTGGTGGATCGGCGCTCCCGCGACACCGACCGAAACGTCGACTCGCCGGGTCTCCACATCTGGGAGGACGCCGTGACCTTCGAGACGGGTGACTGGCCGACCGGGGAGTTGACCGCGTCGGTCGCCGTTGGCGAACTCCAACTTCACCGCACCTCCGAGAGCGTTGAGACGACTTTCGAGGTCACATCGGACTGACGTGACTGGTGTTGCCACGTCCGGGACCCGTTGATCACCGTCGCCCCCGATCACCTCGGACCGACGCCGCGCCGGAAAGAGACGGATTTATCAATGGGCCACCCCTCGTCGGGAATGCGGGCTCGGTTGGTGTAGTCCGGCCAATCATGTTGGCCTTTCGAGCCGACGACCAGGGTTCGAATCCCTGACCGAGCATGATTCTGAACGAGCGGAGTGAGTGAAGAAACACGCGTAGGGAAAGGATTCGAATCAGGGAACGGCTTCGCCGTGACCGTGGTTCGAATCCCTGACCGAGCATTACAACGCGTGTACGTCAGTGACGAGCGGAGCGTACTGGGACCGTTTGAGTCAGGGAGGGGAAGCCGCGACCGGGGTTCGAACCGCCGTCCCACACGATTCTTTTCGGAGCGTCTCCGACTCTACACCCGTCGAGCGGCGGCCGTGACGACACCCGTTACGGCGGCTCGGTTTCGTCGACCGCTTCGTCCAACCGGTCGAGGAAGGCCGAGTCGCACGATTCGGTGACGTGGTCGACGTTCCACAGGCCCGAATTTCGGAGCTTCTCGCTGGGGCTGTCAGTACCGAGCCATCCGTCGGCCCGTGGATCGATCGCCTCCCTACGATAGTTGCTCACGAGGGCGATGGCGTTGCGTTCGACGTAAGCTCGGTCGCTATCGGACCCGGGTTCGTCGTCGATCTTCACCCAGAGGAACGGAAGTTCACGAATGTAGTCGCTGACGCGTCGCTCCAGATCGAGTTCCGTGAGGCGTCGGTCACGGCCGGCGCTACTGCCGTGCCCCCAGTCGGGGTAGTCGCCGTGGAGGCCGTGACGCTCGATGAGTGCTTCACCGACCCGTTCCCGAAAGACCGAGCCGCGATGGTTGCCTCCGTCCTCGTACGTACCGCTCAGGGCACCCCGATGCGTTCGAAGGCGACTCCACAGGGACGTGCCGCTGCCGCCGGAGACGGCGTGCGTGCCGATCCGCGTGAGGCGGCACTGGTCACCAGTCGTCCGGTGTTCGTCGTTCGCGAAAAAGAAGTAGACGCCGCGATCCGGCCAGTCCATGTAGCCATCACAATCCCCGAGTCGCTGCATTCCTCCGACCCGTCGTTCGAGGTCGTCGAACAGCGAGTACAACCGGTCGAGTAAGGCGTTCCGTTCCATACGAGCGTCTATTCGGTCCACCCCAAATCGGAGGGGGCGTACTGTTCGATTCCCTCGTCGGTATCCTGCTTCACGGCTTGGTGGTGGTCACATTTGCGGTCGACGTCATCGGGGGTGTAGAGATACACTATGTAGAACGATACTGCATCACCTGATGAAGGTACTCCTACTCCGCATCGACAGGCCACTACCACGACGATCCACTCTATAGAGTGCGCGCGTATTGTGCGCTTGTGATCGTTTCCGCCGTGAAACACCCTCGATACGAGCGTTTTGCATTCGAATGCCAAAGACCAAAGGTCGCTCTTCCGTATCGTCAGTCAGTGAGCGAGTCAGAAGACACGGCCACGGGGCCAACGATATCGGTCGCAGTTGTCGATAACTCACACGCGAACGAAATCCCTGACAACATCGACTCTGAACTCTATACGACGACAAGGCCAGAGTCGTCGTTGGTTGAGTTTGCGGCTGATCCCGATGGTGAACTGGCAGAGGCACTCAGGCGGAACGGATTCGACGTGTGAACTAGCCCACTGTCGGTCGTTTGTTCCGTTGGGTTACATTTTGAACGCCGCTAAAAATTCCGTTGAACTGGGAGAGCCCCCATCGGTCATCACGCGGGTCTACCGAACGGTTGCTTCAGTAGCAAGGATGCCGAATCAAACGGCGTATTTGAGCAGCGTCGCTCGGAATTCGGTCAAGATAGCGACCGAGACAACTCTTCAGCCTCGGACCGTACTCCGGGAACGACCATCAGTTTCGTTCTCCGTTCCAAACCGAATTTCTCTCGGAGCGACTCGGAATCGTAATCCAGCCCTCGGACGTCACGGTCGTGATTTCCGGGGTTTCGGTCCCCGTGACTGCGTAAGAGTCCCTTCCAAATGTGCAACGAATTCAGGATAGTTGATATCTTCGGGTTCGGGCTTTACGGCGAGATATTCCCGATAGGAGCTCTACCCCCAATGGGGGCCAGACTCCCGCGACGTGTGCTATGGCCTTCGTAAAAATATCGCCCGAGTAGACTTTTAATGGCCGACCCGTTTGAAGACGGTAATGAGCGACTCTTCGGATGACGACTATTCCCTCGAGCAGGCAAAGGAGGATATCGGTATCCTCCGGCGTGTCGAGAGTGAGACTGTCGAAGCGATCGAGAATGCCGAAGAGGGGGCCGTTATCGAATATCTCATCCAGGAACAACAGCTGGATATTGCCCACGAGGGACCCCGCGGACTGGGGAGTGTTCGGCGTGCAGTCCTCGAATCAAACGCTGCTTCGGACGAACTCAAGCGACTGGTGAGTCTTCGGGGCGATGAAACCCCAGAGGACATCTTGGTACCGCGGGAGGTCACGCGCAACGCACAGGTCGCTCTCGAAGCGGGGAAGCCCGTCGTTCTCTACGGGCCGACAGGTACAGGGAAGACGACCTTCGCGAAGCAGCTTGCGCGCGAAACCTGCATCGGCTACACACTCAACACCGCAACTCCCTCCTGGACCCCTTCGGACATTATTGGCGGAATCAGTCCCGACTATTCTGGCGAGTCATTGAGTTATCGCACGAAACTCGGCTGTGTCTCTGAGGCTGTACAGCGTGCCCGCCGATTCGACGTCGAGTATGGGGTCATCCTCGACGAGATCACCCGTGCAGACATTTCGAAAATCTTCGGGCCACTCTACACGGCTATCGAAAACCCCCATCAGACGATCTTCGAGACCGACGACGGCGAAACCATCGAACTCGACGAGCGGGTGAATATCATCTGCACGATGAACATGTCCGATCGGACGGTAAACGAACTCGACAACGCCATCACCCGCCGATTTGCGATGGTCGAACTCGATGAATACGGGGACGACAAGCGCCGCCAACTGTTCAAAGATTGGCTTACCACCCACGTTAGCGGCCATTCGAATCTCGACGAAAGCGAACTCCTCCGGCTCTTCGAACGCGACTATCACGGGATCAATCACGGGAACGAGTCGACGTCCCAGGGATCGATTATGCGCTTCGGTCCGATGCATTACCGGGATATCGCCATCTTCCTCGGCGTTGGCTGTCGCGAAGGTGGCGCATACGAACACGACCAGACCGAAGCTGTCGGCCAAGCGTTCCAGACCTACATCGTCCCACGGCTGCTGAACTCGGCGGCGTTCCCACAGGTCGAACGGATAGCCGAGCACTATCGAGCACTGAACGGTGAATTCGACGAGTTCGACCTTTCGCCTGCCGCTGAACTTGCAGAACGAGAGCTCGAACAAGAGCGGCGCCAGATGGGATCCTACGAGTAATGAGTACCGTCGACGAAGTGTACGAATTCGGGCAAGACACCTTCAAGGTCTCCGAACGGGGCGAAATCCGGATAGAAGGGTGTCCGTCCAGCATCGCGGATCGACTTCGTCGCGCCTCGTTCACGCAGGAGAGCCCCGGCGTCTTCACGAAGCGTCAGGCGTCTCTTGGCTCCGACCAGGAGTACGACGTCGTCACGGTGACCGTCGACGGCGAGAACGACGGGACGCTACACGTCGAGGCGACCGACATCGTCGGCGTCGTGAGCTTGACGCCGTCCTCGAAGATCCAGGTCGAGCCCAAAATCGAGTGGGAGTGTATTTTCGATATGCTCCTTGCAGTCTACGACCAGAACCGGTCGATCGAGTACCACGGAATCCCGCTCCAAGAGTTCCTCTCGGACGATATCGACCTCGGCGACGTTTTCGTCGTACTGGCAATCAACTACCTCGATGGCCTAGAGGAGATCGAACGACACGGATACATCCGCGACCTCGTCATTCGTCGCGTCAACAGCTTAGACGGCCGGGGTGAAATCGACGTCGAGCGGACGCTCCTGAACCACGCACGTGGAAAGCTCGAACCCCATTGGATCCGCAACGAAATCGAGCATGACAACGCCGCGAACTCGTTGCTTCACTACGCGGGGCAGACCCTCCTCCGGCTGTTCCAGCAGAAATCGTCCGACAACGACCACCCGGCTTACGACCGTATCTTCTCGGAGGTCCACCGGGAAGTCGAACGGTTGGAGCGTATGGGCGTCGACAGCAGTCTGGACCGGATGGACGAGTACCGTCGACTTTCGCTCGAGGACCTCCCGAAACAGCGTCGGTACTACCGGAAAGCGTTCGACGTCTCGAAGGCCATCATGTCGTCGTCGCTCGGACAGCAGCTTCGGGACGGTCCCCGTGAGCTGGTGGTTGACTACGTCCTCAACATGGAATCGCTGTTCGAGCGGTACTCGCAGGTCGTCATCGAGCGCAAACTCGAGTACGTGAAGTCCTACGACTATCTCGGTGAGTTGGACGACGTCACGTCGGTCCGATCGCCGTCAGTCAACCCCTTCGAAGACGAGAACGACGTCTACCATCAGCCGGACCACGCACTCCAAGAGGGAGAGGAAACGATCGCTATTCTGGATTCGAAATACTACGCCGAGGGGCACGACCCGGTCAAGGAGTCGCCGTCTCGATCCCGACTGTTCAGTTACGCTTACTTGCTTCACGCTGACCATCTAGGCTTTCTCTGTCCCCTGCTGCCGCCGCGACGACGACGTGTTGTCCAAACCGGGGCAGAGCTTCAAATCATCTCGCCAGATGAGGAGTTCACGCTCGATGGGTACGACGATGCCGTCCATGAATACCTGCACGATGTCCTTGTGGGCGACTACCCAGAACTTGAAGCGTTCCGCGCCGTGACGCAGAACCGACTCTGTCTGGACGGCGCTGACGAGGATGATCTCAGCGAAGCGAAGTCGATGAGTGGTCCGTTCGCGTTCAAGGATGCACGAGATTTCTCGCTCCGCGTTGTCAAGGCCGCAGCTGACGAGCACTCGTGGGATGTCCGAAATCGGTACGATCTTGAACAGGACGGTGACTGGACGCGCGAACAGATTGAAACCCGGTGTGGCCGCCGGTACGAACATGCAACAACCTGTATTCCCGTGTTCTGTCGAGATGATGGCGAAGAATGGATCGACCTGTACTTCTTCCAGAACGGTACTGGCCAGGTCGAAAAAGAGGGTCCTTTGAAACTGCTTTAGACAATAATGTATCAAATACCGTATCAGTGGACGACGGACCAAGGACTCACTCACATCCTCTACGACAATCATCAACCCCCAAGCGGAGGGTTCGGGTGGACGAGCCTCTGCGAGGAGTGGCAACTCCCCATCGAAGGTGAACACCTCGAACTCGATGAAGACGTCACCGCGTCGTCTATCACGTGTGGGCAGTGCCAAGAAAAACTCGACCGCTCGCGTGTCGACCTTTCGGACGACGACTGCGCAGGCTTGCATGGCTGTGTGGTCGAATTCCGCCGTAGAGACGGGGATCTACTCCGAGCACGTCGGCTCTGTCGGGGAGGTTCAGTGCATCAAGATATCGCGTTCGAACCGGCTTCGTTCACAGGTAATCTCCACGACAATGTCGACGCAGTGTGTGAGGACTGCTGGCAAGCATACGTCGGTCACCAGTGGAGTGGTGATGTCGAGGGAGGAGAACTCCGGGTTGACGTTTGGACGGACGAGGGGACGAAAACGTACTACGCGACCTCAGTTGAAGCCGTCAATACCGGCCTTGAAGCCAGGCTTCGTCTGACGAGTGAGAACGGCCTCAAATTAGAGGTTCCCCGCGAAAATATCGATTCGATTGCCCTGACACCAGCTCAGCGCGTCGATTACTGAGCGCTGCATATGGAATCTGCTCAGAAGGGTGCGACGAGCCACTCTCCTCCTTCTTTTCGGTCGAGTTGCGGCCCGAAGACCTCCTGAAGCGGATAGAGTTCACCGCCGTATCGGAGGTCGTAGGTCTTCCCACGTCGGTGGAATGATCCTTGGACGACAAACTGCACGGTCGGCGTCTGGTATTCAAGATCGTTCGCTCGGCGGTCCATCGCCTGTGCGAGGTCGGCTGCCTGCCCACCGTCTTCAAGGGCCACACCGAGGCCGACGACACTGACCGTCTCAGGTACGTCGTCGTCTTCCAAACAGTCGATGAACTCGCCGACCGGTATCTGGTGATCGAACGTGTCGTACGCTCCCTCAACGACGATGTTGTATCGGCCGGGAATTTGTCCAGGACCTGCCATCTCGATTAAATTATAATTGGAGGCGTTATAGTAGTTTCAATACAAGCGGGGATCTGATACCCCTCGTTGATTTTCTATTGAATTCAATCACTATCACGTGAGTGGAAATAATTTAGTCATTTCGAATTACCACCTGACATAACAGATCCAATAAAATGAGACTTCTCACCCTCTGTAGTATCAGCTTCTTTGCGGGTATGCTGCTACTTGTTTTGGTGTTGTTTCTCCCCATAACTATCGCAACCCTCTCGACTGTACTGGTGGTTTTGTGGATCTTACGTCAAGAGGGTGTCCACGGACAAGCCGCTCTGGCGACTGGTCTCTTATACCTCTTCACCTGGATTATCACTGCGGAAATTGGATTCAACACCGCAGTTACTGATCTCAATCAGCTCGCGTTTCTCCTTTTCGGGGCAGTCGGTGTGGGGTACCTGACGATCGAGCGACTCGTCGCAGCTGCTATCGCTTCCGTTCGGTCTTCTGCTCGTGGCTCGACTCTCGGAAGATTCGGTAGCGCTCTCTTGGGGGCTCTAACGACCTTTATTTTCGCGTATAAAGTAAGCCGAATGGTTAGCGTTCGTACATACACCGCTATCGGGCTCATTCCCGGAATAGCACTCAACCTGGCTCTCTCGACCGGCGATTTCGGCGCACTTGGACAGTTAATCGCAGAAATATCTGGCTTCGCAGTGATCGGATTTATCCTCGGTGGGGCGTTTCTGCTGGATTCTCTGGATAGTGCAGTTTCGGGCCTCAGGAAGTATCGAGGCGAAAGTGACGACCGTGTTGATGGGTCGAACTCCAGCCCACCAGCCAACATTCAGGAACTATCCGACGAACAATTCCTCAATCTTGTTGAGGGGATGATCACATCCGTTCACGAGCGGGGGCGGTTGATTCCTACTGATGTGGATGGCTACGCCCTTATTTACGCCGAATCAAGTGAGGGTGATGAACTCATTATCGCTACTCGTGACCGGGCGATACCACACCAAGCGAGTGAGTTCGTCGCACAACTTGAGCAGATTGGTGACTCTGCAGTTCGGGAACTTGGCGGTCGACCAGACAATCTCAGCCTTGTGACCGACGTGGACCTGAACGAGCAGTTGGTGCTCTATCTGGCTTCTGAGGGCCTTGATGTCCTGGATGCGTCGTGGTTCGACGAACGGTTTGACTGACTCACTCAATTGGTAACAGGGACGAGTATCTCAACATCTCGTCATATTTCAGTTCCTGAGCACTCGCATGTAGGTGTCGTCGCCGGTCACGTCGGCAGACAGATCTGTTTCGGGTCCCGAATTACGGAATCTGTTCAACAGTCACTGTATCAAGACCGACGTCCGTGGGATCGACACCAATAAAATTGGTCTCATTTGTCAGGATGCGCGCTGTGATTGTATCGACGCCAACCTCATTGAGGAGTCGCTTCAGTCGGAACTCCTCGGGTTCGTTCGGGATCGCTTCCTGCGAGTGGTTCGGTGGGTCATATGCTTCAATAAATTCTGTAAGGCGGTACGCTGTGGCCAGGATCGGTGCGTCCTTCGGTTCCATATCACAGATAGCTGCGAGTGTCCTTGTCGTCGCGTGGTTCCGAATTGCATGTACATCCACCCGGAACCGATTCGGATGGGGAACAACCGCAGCAGGAGTCTCGCTCAACGTTGTCAAATGTTCCCAAGCGATGTCAGCGCCCTCTTCCCCTCGGTTTCGTTCCATCAGTTGATAGAACTCGGTTGCGACGTACCGAGGGAGAAACACGATACGTTCACCCCGAAGAATCTCTTCGTGAAGATCAACGGCCCACGGCTCGGCCTCGTTGGCCATATAGACCAGTAATTGTGTATCCAGAACGTCCAGCGTAGCCTCCATCGAAAAGCGAGCTATCGGGGAGTAGCGGATTCGTACCGCTCGTCATCGTCCGACGAAACATCACCGAAGTCTCGGCCAGTTACGACTGGATTCGGAAAATCGACTTCCCTATCGGGAAATCGAATGAACTTCTTGGGATCCAGATTTGCCTGAGCATAGTAGACCTCGAACGCTCGCGCCCAATCTACATCGAGAGCTGCACCGCGGCTGCGTGCCCGACGTGCACGCTCCGCTGTCTCATCGGATGCAGACAGATCGCGTTCGAATCGGTCGGCTAGTTCCTTGCTCATGCTCAAGCCCTCTACAGTACCGTGTACTTCGTCCCGGATCAAAAACCTTCGGTCGTGCCTGAACCTCGTGTTCAGATAAGGATTGAAAGGTGAGGCGTAGCGTTTTCTAAGTTGTTCATGCCCGAAAACGCTAGCCTCAACGGGTGTATCGACCGAATCGAG